>ERZ777305.460-NODE-460-length-67000-cov-47.383808_pt1 | contig 67000 bp, 47 predicted proteins | sample MGYA00374965_ERZ777305 | MGnify/ENA primary metagenome ERZ777305 (study PRJEB29328, sample SAMD00013331) | mouse gut metagenome | study: EMG produced TPA metagenomics assembly of the Metagenome analysis of fecal microbiota from mouse which was promoted...
ATCCTCGCCCTTTTCTAAACGGCGACTACATCGGCGCGTCCGCTGAATAGTTACGTCTACCGCGTAGGCTTGATTGTGGTCTTTGATTTCAGTGTTGATAGATGTAACATAGTCCCATGGGTTATGGGTTTCCGGCAATTGTTCAAGATAACTGGAAAACGACCTGCCGGAGTAGAAAGAACTATTGAAATCTATTATAAGCATCTGTCTATGTGCAAAATTTTGTTGCAAGTAGAGCGAAAGTGTCGGTGTGCCCCCTTGGTTTCCGTTAATGTCGGTTAACAAAATATCGTCGGCACCATTGCTGAGCGATAGAAGCCCATTATATACAAACTTGTCATGGAGATTCCTTTGATAACCGATTTGCGCCATAAATACAGTAGTATCAGGCTTTATATAGTTGTATGAAGCCCATACGTTGGCCATAGAATTATCCATATAGCCGCCAAGCGAGGTTTCATCTCGTGTAACGGATTGTCCGTCGGGGTATGTGAAAGTTTCGGAATAATCGCGGTGGCTTTTAATTTTATTGGTAAGCTTGAAATTTCCTCCGACTTCCCATTGTGAGCGACCGTTATTAAACTTGGCATCGGCCATATAAAATCCCCATGCCTGATTGAGTGCCGGACGGGCCTGTGCCATAAGCGAACCACCCACTGTGGGATTGTTTACAATGATGTTTAGCACATAATTAGCTCCACCATATCGTAGCCCAGGATTGTCTATCCATTCCACACGCTTGATGGTTTCGGGCAACAATGTTCGGACTTGATCAATCGATGATTCGCGCCCGTTGATGCGAACCTGTACAGCCTGTCCAGCAGCTTGAATGGAGCCGAGTGCGTCACTGACACTCAAAGTCGGTATCATCAGATTGTTGAGTAACTGCATACCGTTCTTTGAGTTTTCGACCGCGCTTTTGGAAGGATGATAAACATCCATATCGGCTTTGCGGATAACCTTCGGAGCCTCTATTACTATCTCTTGCAGTTCTTGGGTAGCGATAGTATCTACTACCTCCTGTGCGGATGCTATGACGGGAAGCAGGATTGCAACCGCTACCATCATAATTCTGTTTAAGATTGTCGTTGTCATATTGTGATACGATTTTATTTGTTTCGTACCGCAAAATTAGTGCTTATCCAATCTTAACGCCAAATGTAAAAGTCTTAATGTGGCTTGGGTAATATGCTGATTATCAATGGCGTCAAAATCTAAAAGTCTTAATGACGTTATCTTCAATCCAAATGAGTCTTAATCATCGGTTTCCTGTCGCAAGAAAGCCACAATATCTTCTTTTTCGGTAACACCGAGCTTCTTCCTAACTGATGATTTGCGCACATAAATCGTGGCGGCAGTCTGCCCCGTGATGACACTGATTTCCTTTGTGGAGAATCCTGCGACCATAAGCGCGATAATCTGTTCCTCTTTTTCGGTCAGTACATTTCCATGACTATTATGCAGGTGGGAATAGAAACCGGAATAAAGGTTGTCAATCATTTCATACACACTTTTCCAGTTCACAAGAGCCTTGTCGGTGTCATTTTCTACCGAGGATATTTTGCGGAGCATATCCCTGTTCTGTTCCGTTGGTGTCTCGGCAACCATCTTGATTATGCCAAGCTGTTGAAGCATGGCTCGACGCAAGGATTCATGTTCAGATGACTGCGTTTTTGAGGCACTTAACTCATCTACCATCTTTTGCAGTGCTTCGGCCCTTTCTTCGGCTTCAATAATCTTTCGTTTTCGCTTCTGTATATTCCATAGCGCCGCCAATCCGATGATAATGGCTCCCAGCAAACAAATAATTATAATAGCTGTCTTTCGTTCATTCTGTGCTTTTAATGTCAATGCCTTGTTCTCCTGTTTAAGCACGTTTTGCTCAGTTTCCAACCGTGTGTACTCCAGTCGATTGAAAAGATCTCGCTGGCTATTGTTAAGCGTTGCCAGTTGACTTAGCCGAATCTTGCCATTTTGTCTGTATGCAAGAAACTCCCTAAGTGGCCCTGCAAAACTTTCATAATAATTATGGTCAACATCCATTCTGTCATGAGCACAACTGTCAGCTATCGCCAGTTCACGTGAAGAATGGTCATAATTACCCAGATTGAAGTAATTCAATGCTTTCCAAAAGTATAAGTACGGTAGGGCTGAATTATGCGGAGCGTTTTCCAATACATAATCTGCCATGCGATTACTTTCGTCATATCTTCCGAGTTCTTCCAGAATACCAATTTTTTCATAGGTATATTTGAACTGGTCATTACCAAGGTGATTGGCGTATGCGTAATCGATCAAATCGTTTATTATAATCAATGCAGAATCACTGTTATTAGAGAACTGATAATTCTCACACAATTGATATAAATATTCAATTTGATTTACAGAATCTCTATCCAATTCCTGTAAATATCTGATATAGCTAATATTATTCTTGCAATCAAATTCCGCCCCTCCTATTCCTATCCTTGTTTGGAGCAATTCAATCATACTACTGTCAGGAATATCAGGAAGAGAAATCAATGAATCAAGCAACGACAATGACTTTTTACCGTTACCCGACCAAAAGAGATGTAAAGCATATAAATCACTGCTTCTAAGGAATCGGCTGTAGTTGCGGTTTTTATAGTATTCAAATGAAAACCTGACAAGAGAGTCTGATACCATAGAACTCTCATTAGCTTTATGAGCTGAAGCTTTTACCATATAGTAAAATGCTTTCAGCGAATCCTCATCTATTTCAAGAGCATCAAGGTCGTTTAGTAAAGCCAATGCGCTATCGGGATACTCATTTGCTATTCTTTCAGCCTCAGAAATAATTTGGGTATGTTGATGAGAATGGGAACACGACACGCCGAAAGTTGTCGCGAAGAATGCAACAAGCATAAGCAGTATTGGGCATCTATATAATAGTTTCTTTGTAACCATATTCAATGTCAGGGCATTACAACGCCCTTCCTAATTGCAAAGTTACAAAGAATTACGGACATGGTAAAATCCTAAACATCCTCTTGTCCTATCTAATCCATACCTCTTGCGTCAGGTAAAAAATGCGGATAATGCGGGAAATGCAGGGCCTAATCTTGATATTTGCCAGTTTGCAGGGCAAATATCTCTTTCTGGCGCTCAATTTCTGCGGTTAATTCTTCCTTTGTCGGAAGGTATGTCAGATATTTGGCTGCATAGAGTTGCTTGCTGTCTTTGATGACTGAATACCGTGCTAAATCCTTGCTTGTTTCTGAGCAAAGGAGTAAGCCGATAGTCGGGTTATCGCTTTCGGTGCATTTCAGTTCGTCATACATTCGTATATACATATCCATCTGCCCGATGTCCTCATGTGTGATTCTCGAAGTCTTTAAGTCGATTAGCAGAAAACATTTAAGGATATAGTTGTAGAATACGAGGTCTATATAATATTCGCCTACGTCTGTTTTTATCCTCTGCTGACGGGCAACAAAAGCATAGCCTTTGCCAAGTTCAAGGATGAATTTTTGTAGGTGGTCGATTATTGCGGATTCTAGATTGGTTTCCGAGTACGATGCCTCTTGCGAAAATCCTAAAAATTCAGCTACAACAGGATTTCGCAGGAATTTATGTCGGTCTTTCTGATAATCTGCTGTCAATCGTTCCATTTCATCAACGACTTCACCACGTTTTGGTTCCGGTGTCTGGAGTATACGATAATAATATTGGGAGCCTATATTGCGGTCAAGGGTACGGTAGCTCCAGTTTTCGGTAGATGCTTCTCTCAGATACCAATCTCTTTCATCCTCATTCTTTACACGCATAAGACGCTCATAGTGCATCCATGAAAGATTATTTGGCATTGGATAGGCACACTCCATGTCTGATATGGTTGCCAAAGATTCAGCAAGCAATGGTTGCTGATTCAGAATACAACTCTTAAATTCAGCAAGCAGTGGTTGCTGAATTTGCAATCCTCTGAAAGAAAGGTAGAACTTTCTATAATTGCGGAGAGTGGTAGCTGAATATCCTTTGCCATATTCTGCCGTTAATGCCTCTGATGCAAGCTCTATTATCCGTTTGCCATATTCGGCACGCTCCCGGCCATGCTGCTCCTGTTCGACGATTCTCCTGCCGACAAGCCAATTTGCAGCGACTTGAAAGAGGTCTGCGGCCTGATATGCCTTTTGTTTGGCGGTATATACTATCGCCTTTATATCGCTGATAAATTGAGCGTCATCAGCGTTGATATTATCGTATTTCTTCAGCTCGGATTTCATTTTGCAAAGTTATGAATTTTATTGGGAATCAGGGCTATTATCCGAGGATATTCACAAGATCCTGTTTCATTTCTTCATAGTTATTGGAAATCCACTCGTCGAGTAGCTCTTTGTGTCGTGGGGGTGGTGGGGTTGTGTCGGCGCTCATAGGCTGTGTAGAAATTTAACGGGAGTCAACATTAACTCACGATTCTTAAAACATCCAATAGCGTTCACTTGTTCGCGCGATTGAATGTCGTCGACATTCAGCACCGACAAACGACATTCAAAAACATAAAATTTTAATGTCGGCGAGGTGTAGGATTCAGTTTGGTGGACAATTTGTGGACAAAATGCCTATAACGAAAAACTCAACTACTTGATTTATAAGTAGTTGAGTTTCAGATTAGTGACCCCGGAGAGGCTCGAACTCTCGACCCACTGATTAAGAGTCAGTTGCTCTACCAACTGAGCTACGGAGTCTTTTGCTCAAGGCGGCGAAAGCGCCGTTCCTCAAAAGCGATGCAAAGTTAGTATCTTTATTTGAATTGCGCAAATATTTTTTGCATTTTTTTGACCAAACATACTATTTCGTACTTTCGGATGGACAATATGGACTTATTTGTCGCCGAAAAGTCCAATGATGCGTATTTCATGGCGCGACTCACTTTAATTACCGGAGAATGTTGCGTACCTTTGCAATAAAATTGCTATCGGGTGGAAACTTTTTTGCCTTGCATGGATTTTTATATTTTATGAATAAAATAGGTACTTTTTTATTGGCCGTTTTTTCCATCGCTTCGCTCCGCTGCCATGCGGAAAAGACGGAACCTGTGAAATTCGGCGATTTCGAACAATGGGTTACGCGCAACATAAAGGAAAGCCGCATAATCGGCGGCAGCAAGAAGCAGGTTTTCGCCATAGGGCCTTCGCGTACCATTAACGGCGAAACGGCATATGTGCCCGCCGGAGACACACCGTGGGCGTCAAGCAATGTGATGGCCAAAGTGGTGGGCATAGTAAAGACCAGTAACGCCGTATATCCCGATGCCAGATCGGGCGGAGGACGTTGCGCAAAGCTGACTACAAAGCTCGAACACTGCAAAGCCATCGGACTTATTAATATAGATGTGTTGGTGGCAGGCACATTGTTTCTCGGACGCATGTTCGAGCCTATCACAAGCACCAACGACCCCTATTCCAAAATGGAGATGGGCATACCTTTCAACAAGCGTCCGAAAGCGCTTCGCTTCGACTACAGAGTGGAGGTCCCCGCCGGAAACACCCGTACATACAGCAGCGGGTTCAGTTCGAAAAAGACTTTGGCCGGCGCCGACAAAGCCGAGGCGTTCATCCTTCTGCAACGGCGATGGGAGGACGGCGACGGCAACCTGTTCGCCAAACGTGTCGCCACTGCCCGCGAACGATTTGCCAAGAGCACTCCCGGATGGGTCAACGGCCACGACCTCAACCTCACTTACGGCGAAAGCGGCTCAGCCTCTATGAATCTGATTCCACGCGAAAAAAGCTACTATGCCCGCAACAGCAAAGGCAAAATGGTGCCGGTGCACGAGGTGGGCTGGGACAATGCCGACGCTACCCCCACCCACATGATTGTCATGTTCTCAGCCGGAAGCGGCGAGCCGTACATGGGCACTATCGGACTCACGCTTTGGGTCGACAACGTAGCTCTCGCATATTGACACACCAACTCTTATTTTGACATTGCTGTTAAAATCGTTATTTTTGCAGCATGAAACACAGACTTCTGTTATACGCAGCCGTGATGCACACGGTTGCCATCGCGGCATCAGCAGGCGCACAGGTCGAATGGCTTGAAACAAAACATAATTTCGGAGCATTCAGCGAAGACGAGGGAGTGGTGGAATGCGTATTCCGATATGTCAACACCGGTGACACGACGCTTCAGATAAAGGCGGCACGCACCTCTTGCGGATGCACGTTGCCCCACTATTCGAGAGAGCCGCTCGCTCCGGGCGACACAGCATCCGTGACCGTAAGCTACGATCCCACCGGGAGGCCAGGACGATTCTCAAAGAACGTGTATATCGACATGGACACGGAGCCTGTCCGCAACGCCCTCACCATAAGCGGTGTCGTGATAGGTGCGCCGACCACTGTAAGCCAGCGCTATCCCGTGGCTTTCGGAAGCGCCATGCGCATGAGCCGCGGCGCAGTCTTGGCCGGCGACGTGGCCTACGGACGCCTTAAAACAGTGTTTCTCGAAGTATACAATGCCTCCACCGACACCATCCGTCCTGTGGCCGTGCGCACTCCGCGCTTCATGGACGCCACATGGATGCCGGAAGCCATCGCCCCGGGTGAGCAATCGTCGCTTGTATGCCACTTCCGAAGCGCCGACGCCGGCAACTGGGGGCTTGTCACCGATTCCATAACTATATCCCCCTATGCCGAAAGCACAGAGCGATACACGCTGCCGGCAACAATAATCGTCAGCGAAGACTTTTCCAAACTCAACGACGACCAGCGTGCCAAAGCTCCTGCCATCACCGTAGATACCGAGAGGCTCGACTTCGGCAATCTATCCGGCGGCGTTCCAGTCACCCTCACGGCCCGTATCGGCAACCGCGGCCGCAGCCCCCTTGAAATACGACGCGTATACACAACCGACGACGGCATCACCGCCACCATCGAACGCACAAAGATCAAACCCGGAAAACACGCCGAACTGCACATCACCGTCAACCCATCCAAAATACGCGGTAACCTGCTCAATTCCAAAATAAACATCATATGCAACGACCCTACCCGCCCGAATCATACCATAAGGGCAGTAGGAGAGGCCAAACAGACTATCCGATAGCTTTTACACACGCAACGCGGCAATTTGCAGAAAATCGCCTGCCGACACTATATATGTCAGGAAAAAACGCTATATTTGCGAGCCGAAAAACTGAAATAATAAATTTTTAATCATATTCTAACTTAATCAATCACATGCAAAGCAAAGGAAAACTGGGCACCATCGTTGCCGGTGTCATTGCTATTTTCTTGGCCGTAGTGTGCTTGTTCTACCTCTCATTCTCGCTGATTTCCAGCAAGCATGAAAGCAAGGCCGAGCAGTACGCGCTCATTGAATCCGGCGACAACGACGACGCTGCCTACAACCAGGCTTACAAACACTACATGGACTCGCTCGGCGAGCAGAAAGTTTATCTCGGATACACTCTCAATGACGTACGCAAATGGGGCGTAGGCCTCGGCCTCGACCTCAAAGGCGGCATGAACGTAATCCTCCAGGTAGATATGCCCGACATGCTCCGCAGCATGAAGAGCGGCGACACCGACTCCGTGTTCGAATCGGCCATAGCAGCCGCACAGGCAGCCGTCAACACCCACGCCACCGAAGACTTCGTGGGCGCATTTGTGAGCGACTACCGCCAGCGCCGCCCGCAGGCCGACTTCTCCGTCGTGTTCCAGGGCCTCGTAAGCGCCGGTTCGGCCGACGATGCCGTTCGCGACAAACTCAAAGCAGAAGTGAAAGACCGCGTGGACAACTCCGCAACCAACGTGCTCCGCAACCGTATCGACCAGTTCGGTGTAGTATCGCCCAACATCCAGGTGCTTCAGGGCAAAGACGGACAGATTCTGCTCGAACTTCCCGGCGTAAAGGACCACGAACGCGTGCGCGACCTGCTCCAGCGCTCCGCCAACCTTGAATTCTACGAAACCTACACCGTCGACCAGATCGGTTCCGCGCTTGCCAACACTGCCGCACGCCTCGCAGCAGACAGCGCATACAACGCCGCTCCCCTCGCAGCCATGCTGCAGAATCCCGGCTACGGCGCAACCGTGGGCTACGCCCCCGACGCACGCGCCATGGCCGCTATCGACGAGTTGCTCGCAAGCAACACCGCCAAAAACCTCCTTCCCAGTGACCTCAAGCTGCGCTGGAGCATCAAACCCTCCACCCGCACCGACGCCAACGGCCAGGAAACCAACTTCGGCTACGCCCTCTACGCTCTGCGCTCCCCCGGCGGCAAGCCCGCTCTTGACGGTAAAGCCGTGAGCGACGCAAGCAGCGACTACGACCCCCTGCGCGGCAACGAGGTATCGATGCGTATGAACCCCGAAGGCGCACGCGCCTGGGCACGCATCACAGCCGCCAACATCAACCGCCAGGTAGCCATCGTGCTTGACGACAAGGTATACTCCGCACCCAATGTAAACACCGCAATCGAAGGCGGCTCGTCCAGCATCACCGGCGACTTCTCGCTCGAAGAGGCAAAAGACCTTGCAAACGTGCTCAAGAGTGGTAAAATGGACGCAAAAGTACACATCATCAGCGATATGGTTATCGGCCCGTCGCTCGGCAAGCAGGCCATCGAGAAAGGCTTCACCTCCTTCCTCGTGGCACTCGTGCTTCTTATGGCGTTCATGATGGTGTTCTACGGAGTCATCCCCGGCCTCGTAGCCAACATCTGCCTTCTGTGCAACCTTTTCTTCACCCTCGGCATACTTGCATCCTTCCAGGCTGTGCTCACCATGAGCGGCATCGCCGGTATCGTGCTCTCGCTCGGTATGGCTGTCGACGCTAACGTGCTCATATTCGAACGCACCAAAGAAGAACTCCGCGCCGGCAAGAACCTGCGCACCGCCATCTCCGACGGCTACAGCAATGCATTCTCCGCCATCTTCGACTCCAACCTCACGTCCATCATCACAGGCATAATCCTACTGCTTTTCGGCACAGGCCCCATCAAGGGCTTCGCCACCACCCTCATCATCGGCCTTGTCTGCTCGTTCTTCACAGCCGTGTTCCTCAGCCGCGTGTTCTTCACATGGTTCGGTAAACTCGGTTCTTTCCAGAACATGACTTTCACCACCGGCGTATCGCGCAAGATGTTCGTCAACTCCAACATCAACTTCCTCTCCCAGCGCAAACTCAGCTTCAGCATCGCCGGCGCTCTCGCACTGATAGTAGTGGCGTCGCTGTTCATGCGCGGCCTCAACCAGGGCATCGACTTCTCCGGCGGCCGCAACTACGTGGTGAAATTTGAGCAGCCCGTCAGCACTGTCGAACTGCAACAGGCACTCGCACAGGAATTCGACGGAGCATCCGTGAGCGTCATCACCATCGAAAGTTCCAACCAGGTGCGTGTATCCACCAACTACAAGATTAACGACGAGAACGAAGACACCGAAAAAGAAATCACCGGCAAGCTCTTCAAAGTGCTCAAGCCCTACCTCCGCGAAGGCATGAGCGACGCCGAGTTCTCCACCACCGACGCAAGCCAGGGCATTGTAAGCTCGCAGAAAGTAGGTCCTACCGTGGCCAACGACATGCGCACCGACGCTTACATTGCCGTGATTATATCGCTCATCGCGATGTTCCTCTACATCCTGGTACGTTTCCACAACGTGGCATTCTCCCTCGGTGCACTCGCCGCTGTGGCATTCACCGCGTTCTCCATCATCGGCCTGTACTCCCTGCTCTATGGCGTACTGCCCTTTGCAATGGAAATAGACCAGACATTCATCGCCGCCATCCTCACCGTCATCGGTTACCAGATCAATGACACCGTGGTAGTGTTCGACCGTGTGCGCGAAAATGTAGGCCTCTATCCCAAACAGGACTTCTTCACCACCATCAACTCATCCATCAACTCGACCCTCGGCCGTACCATCATGACCTCGGGCTCGACCCTTCTCGTGCTGCTCTGCATCTTCATCCTCGGTGGTGATGCCATCCGCAGCTTCACTTTCGCGATGCTTCTCGGCGTAATCGTCGGCACCCTTGCCACCATCTATGTGGCTGCGCCCGTCGCTTACCTCACCGACGCCCGTCGCAACAAAGCAGTGAAGAAATAAATCCGCCCCTTCATCACATCATCCAAAGCCTGCCGCGCAAACCGTGGCAGGCTTTTATTTTGACATTTTCCCGAATGTGTCGTAAATTCGCACCAAAAGAACTTTTCAGATGAAAGCATACACCTACATAGACAAAGGCACATTCCGCCTTACTGAAAAAGCCGACCCCGAACCGCTCGACTGCGGCGACGCCATCGTGCGCGTTACACTCAGCAGCATATGCGCCAGCGATCTGCACATAAAACACGGCAGCGTGCCACGTGCGGTAAAAGGCATAACCGTAGGCCACGAAGCCGTAGGCATAGTGGAAGCGGTCGGAGCCTGCGTGCGCCACGTAAAACCAGGCGACCGTGTAGCCGTCAACGTAGAAAGCTTCTGCGGCAAATGTTTTTTCTGCAAACAGGGGTATGTCAACAACTGCGAAGCCGACGACGGCGGATGGGCTATCGGCTGCCGCATCGACGGCACGCAGGCCGAACGCGTGCGCGTGCCGTATGCCGACTGCGCCCTCACGCCAATTCCAGACGAGGTCTCCGACGAACAGGCGCTTTTCACGGGCGACATACTCTCCACAGGCTACTGGGCGGCAAAAATATCGGAAATCGCGCCCGGCGACACAGTGTTGATAATAGGCGCCGGCCCCACCGGGCTATGCATTCTTCAATGCGCCATGCTGCACAGTCCCGGGAGAATCATCGTGTGCGAAACATCAGAGCGGCGACGCGCATTCGTTGCAGAACACTATCCCGGGGTGATTCTGACCACGCCCGACTGCTGCCTCGACACCACAATAGCCATGAGCGCCCACGGCGGCGCCGACCGAGTGATAGAGGCCGCCGGAAGCGACACCTCCTTCGAGCTGGCATGGCGATGCGCACGCCCCAACGCAATCGTCACCATAGTCGCGTTGTACGACCGCCCGCAACTCCTGCCCTTGCCCGACATGTACGGAAAAAACCTCACGTTCAAGACGGGCGGAGTGGACGGATGCGACTGCGCCCGGATACTCGCCCTTATTGCCGACGGAAAAATAGACACCACCCCGCTTATCACCCACCGCTACCCGCTTTCGGAAATAGACGAAGCCTACCGGCTGTTCGAATCCCGCGCCGACGGAGTGATAAAAATAGCCGTATATCCCGACTGAAATCCGGCATTTTTTGCAGCATAATGCATAAATATCGGCGATATTGCGTACATTTGTATCATCGTTTTTTCATCACCGACCATATGAACCGACTGCCACAAGACCCAGCCATGCTGCTGAGCTACATCAACATGAAACTGCGCGACAGCTACACGTCGCTCGACGAGATGTGCGACGACATGCAGCTCGACCGCGACGAACTTATCAGCCGCATGGCCGAAGCAGGATTCGAATATTCCGCCACACACAACCGCTTCTGGTAAATGACCGACACCGAACCCTCATATCTGCACAACCTCAACGATGCCCAGCGAGCCGCCGTATTATACGGCGACGGCCCGCAGCTCGTCATTGCCGGAGCCGGTTCCGGCAAGACGCGGGTCATCACCTGCAAGATAGCCCACCTGCTGGCGCAAGGCGTGGAGCCATGGCGCATAATGGCGCTCACATTCACCAACAAGGCCGCACGCGAGATGCGTGAGCGCATAAGCGCCATGGCCGGCGACGACGTGGCGTCGCGCCTGTGGATGGGCACATTCCACAGCATTTTCGCACGCATCCTCCGCAACCACGCCGGGCTGCTCGGCTTCAAAAGCATCTACACCATCTACGACACCGCCGACTCGCGCGCCCTCATACGCAGCATCGTCCGTGCCATGGATCTTGATGAAAAAATATACAAACCCGCGGCCATAGCCTGCGACATCTCCACTGCAAAAAACGCACTCATATCGCCTGAAGCATACTCTCTCGACCGCGAGCTGACAGAAGCGGACCGCCGCGCCCGTCGACCGCGCACAGCCGAAATCTACAAGGCCTACCGCGACCGCTGCCACACTGCCGACGCCATGGACTTCGACGATCTGCTCTACCACACCAACGTGCTGATGCGCGACCACCCCGAAGTGCTCCGCCACTATCAGGAGTTTTTTCGTTACGTGCTTGTGGACGAATACCAGGACACCAATTTCGCCCAGCATCTCATTGTGTCGCAGCTTACCCGCGAATCGGGACGCCTGTGTGTCGTAGGCGACGACGCGCAAAGCATCTACAGCTTCCGCGGAGCCAACATACGCAACATTCTCAACCTGCGCAAAGCCTACCCTACTCTCGAAGTTTTCAAACTCGAACAAAACTACCGTTCCACGGGCAACATACTCGGCGCGGCCAACACGCTTATTGCCAAAAACCGCGAAGGCATACCCAAAGAAGTATTCACCACCGGCGACGAAGGCCAGCGCATCGAAGTGGTGCGGGCCTACAGCGACTACGAGGAAGGGTTTCTCGTGGCCAACCGCCTCAGCCAGCTGCGCATGAACAGCGGCGACAGCTATGAGGAGTTCGCCTTGCTGTACCGCACAAACGCACAGAGCCGCATACTCGAAGAAGCCCTGCGCAAGCGCAACATCCCATACCGCATCTACGGCGGCCTTGCATTCTACCAGCGCAAAGAAATCAAAGACGCCGTGGCATATCTGCGCCTGAGCGTCAACCCCGACGACGACGAGGCCATACGCCGCATCATCAACACCCCCGCACGCGGCATCGGCGAAACCACTCTGAAAAAACTCACTGCGGCAGCCATGCGCGACGGTTGCAGCCTGTGGCAAGTGCTTTCGCAGCCCGACATGCACCCGCTCGAAATCAACCGTGGCACCCGTGCCAAGCTTGACCGCTTCCACGACCTCATTTACGAGTTTTCCGACCGTGCGGAAAAAAACATGCCCGCCGACGAACTCGCCGAATATATAATCGGCCGCACACAGCTCGTAAGCAACCTCGTACACGACAAGACCCCCGAAAGCATATCGCAGATAGAAAACCTCCAGGAACTGCTCAACGGCCTGCGCCAGTTCGTGGCCGACAAACGCGAGCAAGGCGCCGACAGCACCGACGCCGGAATGGCGGCATTCCTCACCGAGGTGTCGCTCGCCACCGACCAGGATTCCAAAGACCCCGAAGACGGCGCCGCAGAGCGCGTCACACTCATGACCATACACGCCGCCAAAGGTCTCGAGTTCGGCAACGTGTTCATAGTCGGAGCAGAGGAAGAACTGCTTCCCTCGGCCATGAGCTACGACTCGCCGCAGGGCGTGGAGGAAGAACGGCGTCTGATGTACGTGGCGCTTACGCGCGCCAAGCGTTTCTGCATGATCAGCTACGCAGGATCGAGGTTCGTCAACGGGCAGACAAAGACATGCTCGCCATCGCGTTTTCTGCGCGACATAGATCCCCGCTATCTGCGCATGACCTCCGGGGCCACCATCGCCGGTCCGACGCGCGACGTGTCCTCGTTCCGCGAAAGTTTCCACTCGGCTTCAGTCCGCCCCGGACGTCCTCGGCCACAACCGACAGCAGCACCACAACCCGCCCCGCAGGCTGCCGCAGCCGCAGGAGCCGACTATACCCTGCACAGCACATCGGAACTCCGCACAGGCTCCGTAATCGAGCACCAGCGCTTCGGCCGAGGCACCGTTCTCGAAGTTGACACATCCGCTCTCGACCACCGCATCCGCGTGCAGTTCGACCAGGTAGAGCCGCGTGTGCTGCTTCTTAAATTCGCAAAATTCAAAATATTGTCCTGACATATGCTCAATCGCCGGAACATATCCACCCCCGTATATCTTGTGCGCGAAACAGCCTTACGCCGCAATCTCGACCTGATAGCCGACGTCCGGCGCCGTGCCGGAGTAAAAATAATAATGGCCTTCAAGGCCAACGCCCTTTGGCGCACATTCCACATAATGCGCGAATACGGCATCGCGTGCACAGCCAGCTCGCTCAACGAACTGCGTCTCGGCCACGAGTTCCTGACACACGACGTGCACAGCTACACACCAGCCTACACACCCGAAACAATAGACACATTCATCGCCGGGAGCACACACATCACATTCAACTCGCTCGGCCAGTGGCAGCGATTCGGCGACAAAGTGAAAGCGTGGAACAGCATCCGCCCCGACAGCCACATCTCGGCAGGACTGCGCGTCAACCCGCGCTGCTCGGTAGTGGAAACCGACATCTACAACCCCGCACTCCCCGGCTCGCGTTTCGGCGAACCGGCCGAAGCCCTCGCGGGCGGCCTGCCAGACGGCATAGAAGGCCTTCATTTCCACGCCCTGTGCGAAGGGTCGGCCGACGACCTGCGCCTTGTGCTCGAAGCGTTCGAGTCGCAGTTCGGCCATCTGCTCGACAAAGTGAAATGGGTGAATATGGGAGGCGGCCACCTCATGACGCGCGAAGGCTACGACACCGACGCTCTCGTGGCCACTCTGCTCAGCTTCCGCGAGCGCCATCCCGGCGTAGAAGTCATCCTCGAGCCCGGCAGCGCATTCACATGGCGCACCGGCGACCTGCTCACAAGCGTCGTCGACGTAATGGAGAACGACGGCGTGCGCACGGCCATCATCGACGCATCTTTCGCATGCCACATGCCCGACACCCTCGAGATGCCCTACAAGCCCGCCATAACAGAAGCCGTCGAGCCCGACGGCACACTGCCGTCCTACCGCCTCGGCGGCAACTCATGCCTGAGCGGCGACTTCACGGGAGACTGGACATTCGCCGCCCCCTTGCAGGCCGGCGACCGACTGACACTTGAGGACATGAACCACTACACCACCGTGAAGACCACAATGTTCAATGGCCTCCAGCACCCCGACATCGCTCTGGAGCATGCCGACGGAAGCATCGAAATGCTGCGACAATTCACCTACGACGATTACCGCTCGCGAATGAGCTGAAAACATTGGAATATGCCGGAATTTTCAATAATAATCCCCGTTTACAACCGCCCCGACGAGGTGGCCGACCTGCTTGACAGCCTTGAAAAGCAGACCGTACGGAATTTCGAGGTAGTGCTCGTGGAAGACGGCTCTACCGTCCCATGCCGCCAGCAGGCAGATAAGGCCCTCGACCGCGGACTCGATGTGAAATATTTCGCCAAAGACAACGAAGGACGCTCCATCGCACGCAACTACGGCATGGAGCGCGCCTCCGGCAGCTATTTCGTGTTTTTCGACTCCGACTGCGTGATTCCGCCATCATATTTCGAGACCCTCGCCCGCGCTCTCTCAGCCACTCCTCTCGACTGCTTCGGAGGTCCCGATGCCGCCCACGAATCGTTCTCCGACACGCAGAAAGCCATCAACTTCGCCATGACATCGTTCCTCACCACAGGAGGTATACGCGGCGGAAAAGTCCAGCTTGAGAAATTCGTGCCGCGCACATTCAACATGGGATTCAGCCGGCGCGTCTATGAACGGGTGGGAGGATTCCGGGAGATGTTTTCCGAGGACATCGACATGAGCACACGCATCCGTCGCGACGATTTCAGCATAGGCCTTCTGCGCGATGTGCCCGTGTGGCACAAACGACGCGGCAACCTCGGCAAATTTTTCCGCCAGGTCTACGTGTTCGGCATGAGCCGCATTACCCTCCACCTGCTTTATCCCGGTTCTCTAAAGCTTGTCCACACCCTCCCCGCCGTGTTCGTTGCCAGCTGCGTGGCCCTGCTGCTCATGTCGGCTCTGTGTTCTTCATGGTGGCTCCTGCCTTTAGGAGTGTGGCTCGCTGCCATATTCACAGCCGCACTCATTCAAAGCCGCAGCCTGCGGGTGGCATTTCTGGCCGTCCCGGCCTCGTGCATACAGCTCTGGGGCTACGGACTCGGATTCATAAAAGCCTTCTTCCTTAAAATACTGCTTCGACGGGGCCGCGACATTGACGAGGAAATACGCCTGCGCAAAGGAAAATGAGCACCGACACCCCCATACTCATGCGCGACCTCGACCCGTCCGTGCGACCGCGCGAAAAAGCCATGCGCGACGGCCTCGACTCACTCAGCGACGCCGAACTCATGGCCATCGTTTTCGCCACCGGCATGCAGGGCAAAAACGTGGTGCAGCTCAGCGAAGACATCCTGCGCGACAACCGCGGCCACCTGTCACGCCTGATGCGTATGAGCGTCAAAGACATGTGCCGCCGCTACAAGGGCATCGGACCGGCCAAAGCCCTTACGCTGCTCGCAGCGCTGAAACTCGGCGAACGCACCGTGGCCGATGCCGTACGCGACGACGACACACAACTGCTATCGTCCGCCGGCGCCTACGGCTACATGGCGCCCCGCCTCGCTCCGCTGCCGCATGAGGAGTTCTGGGCCCTGTACCTCAGCCGCAGCAACCGTGTAATCTCCGAGCGGCGCATTGGCCAGGGAGGAGTGTCGGGCACGTTCGTGGACGTGCGCCTGCTCGTGAAAGGCGCATTGGAGGAACTCGCATCGTCCATCATCGTATTCCACAACCACCCATCAGGCAATCTGCGACCAAGCCAACAGGACATCTCGCTCACAAAGAAGATACGCGACGCAGCAGCCCTTTTCGACATCAGGCTCAACGACCACATAATAGTGGCATCAGGCTCATACTTTTCCTTTCACGACGAAGGCATCATTTAAGAGGTTGTACAAATCTACAACCTCTTAAATGATGCCTTATATGCGTCGGACACAGTCAAACCACTGAATTGATTACACTTACAAAATATATACAATTTAATAAAGAAATTTTTCCTTAATCACTTGCCTGTTTATGTGATATTCTTTAACTTTGCCGAAGTTCGTTTAACACTTCATCAACTTGTACCATTATGGAAATTGATGTAATCGGCATCTTTCTGCCCCCGGTCCCCGTACTTGCAGAAAGAGAACAGGCACACACCGACACAGCTCCGCTCAAAACGGCCGAAGACGCAGCCGTGCGCGACATAGTGGAGCGCCAGCTGCTCGCCGGCCTCAAGACAGTCACCTCAGGCGGCATACGTTGGCGCCATTGGGACAAAGACTTCTTTTTCGGCCTTTCCGGCATAGAAAAAGAGAGGATAGACAGCGGCCACGTGTTCCACAACGACGACGTGCTCACCGACCTGATGCGCTTCAAAGGCCGTATAGCATTCAATCCGCACCACCCGTTTTTCGACGACTTCCGCTTCCTTGCGGCTACGACAGCCGACCGCGCGGTATGCCGGCAGATAATACCCTCTCCGGCCGAACTGTATGTGGATATAATGATTTCCACCGACGGGCATCCGGAAACATTGTATCCTGCATCCGAGCACCTCATAGACGATATTTCCGAAGCATACAAGCAGACGATTCTACGTTTCTACGAACTCGGATGCAGAAGCCTGATACTCGACGACACCGTGTGCGGACGCCTCTGCGAAACCAATTTCACAAAACGTCTACTGCAAGGTGGCATCGACATAGTGTCCCTGCACGAAAGCATTATCGAACTTTTCAACCGTTCCCTCGCCGGAGTGCCCTCAGGCATGGAAGCGGCCCTCTACCTCACCGGCGGCGACACCATAGTGCCGGAATGGAGATACGTCAACTTCCCCGACAATATCATGCACAAGCTTCTGCCGGGAGTGCATGTGGACAGATTCTACCTCCCGTTCAACATCGACGACGAACACGTTGCCGACGTGCTGCGCCACATCCCGCATGGCAAAAAAGTGGTGTTGGGACTGTCCGACGCCCATAGCCCATGGCCCGACGATGAAGACGCCATACAGGAAATAGCCTCCACCGCATCACGCATAATCCCCGGCAGCAGGTTGGCTATAAGCCCGCGCACAGGATTCATGCTTTCGTCCTACGCCTCACGCGGACTTTCCTACGAAGACCAGTGGCGGAAGATAGGCACACTCGCCGAACTTGCGAGAACCATATAACAGCATGGCACCGGAAAAATCTTTATCAGAACCTTTCCCGTGTAAAACAGGAATAAAAAACTTTAACAGCCTCGTGTGCGTGCGAAAAATTTCGTAACTTTGGGTGCTCATACAGCAACCGAACACAACGCACGCAAATGACTCCTTTCGTACACCTACACGTACACTCGCAATACTCCGTGCTCGACGGCCAGGCATCCGTCACGGGCATAGTAGACAAAGCCATGGCCGACGGCATGCCCGGCGTGGCCCTCACCGACCACGGCACAATGTACGGGATAAAGGAGTTCACCAACTATATAAAGAAAAAGAACGGCAAGACAAAAGATGCCATAAAAGAAGCCGAGAAAGCCGCCGAGAAAGCACGCAACGACGGCGACGACGCATTGGCGGCAGAAGCCACAGCCAAAGCGCACTCCCTGCGCGCTAAAATATTCAAGCCCATAATAGGCTGCGAGATGTATGTGGCGGAAAAAGACCTGCACGAGCATGTGGACAAGCGCGACACCGGCCGGCATCTTATAGTGCTGGCGAAGAACGAGCGCGGCTACCACAACCTCATAAAGCTTGTCAGCCAGGCATGGACCGAAGGATTCTATTCCCATCCCCGCACCGACAAGCCCACCCTCGCGGCCCATCGCGAAGGCCTCATCATATGCTCGGCATGCCTCGGCGGCGAGTTGCCGAAACTGCTTACCGCGGGCGACGAAGACGCCGCCGACAGATGCGTGGCATGGTGGAAGGAGACATTCGGCGACGATTACTATATAGAACTGCAGCGCCACAAAGCCACCGTGCCGCGGGCCAACCACGAAGCCTACGAACTGCAGCGCCGCATCGAGCCGCAACTCATAGCGCTCGCGCGCAAGCACGGAGTCAAGCTCGTGGCCACAAACGACGTGCACTTCACCAACGAGGAAGACGCCGAAGCGCACGACCGCCTGATTTGCCTCAGCACCGGCAAGATGCTCGACGACCCTGACCGCATGCTCTACTCCAAACAGGAGTGGCTCAAGACGCAGGCCGAGATGAACGAAGTGTTCGCCGACATCCCGGAAGCCCTTGCCAACACTACCGAAATCCTCGACAAGGTGGAAGCATACTCCATAGACCATGCGCCCATCATGCCCACATTCGCCATTCCGGAGAGTTTCGGCACCGAGGAGGAATACCGCAGCCGCATTACGGAGCAGGAACTGTTCGACGAGTTCACCCGCGACGAACACGGCAACGTCGTGCTGTCGCAGGAAGACGCAGAGGCAAAAATACGCAAGCTCGGAGGCTACGACAAGCTGTACCGCATAAAATTCGAGGCCGACTATCTTCGCAAACTCGCCTACGACGGCGCAGCCAAGCGCTACGACATGCCGCTCGACCCGGAAGTGGACGAGCGCATACGCTTCGAACTGCACATCATGAAAACGATGGGTTTCCCCGGCTACTTCCTCATCGTCGAAGACTTCATCCGCGCAGGCCGCGAGCAACTCGGAGTCAAGATTGGCCCCGGACGCGGCTCAGCAGCCGGCTCGGTCGTGGCCTACTGCCTCGGCATCACACAAATCGACCCGCTGAAATACGACCTGCTTTTCGAGCGCTTTCTCAACCCCGACCGCATATCGCTGCCTGATATTGACATCGACTTCGACGATGACGGACGAGAAGACGTGCTCCATTACGTGACGCAGAAATACGGAGAGGAGAAAGTGGCGCACATCATAACCTACGGCACCATGGCCGCAAAATCGGCCATCAAAGACGTGGCGCGCGTGGTGCAGCTGCCGCTCCCCGAAAGCAACCGCCTGGCAGGACTTGTGCCGAAACGCATGCCGGAAGTAAACGGCAAAGAACTCAAAACCACCCTCAAAAACTGCTACGAGCACGTAGACGACTTTAAAAACGAGCTTCAGAACCCCAACCCGCTCGTGCAGGACACCCTGCGCTACGCGCTGGCACTCGAAGGCAACGTGCGCAACACCGGCGTGCACGCCTGCGGCGTCATAATATGCCGCGACGACGTCACAGACTGGGTACCCGTCAGCACGGCTGTCGACAAAAAGGACGGAAAAGTGCTCGTCACACAGTACGAAGGTTCCGTCATCGAGGAGACAGGCCTTATAAAAATGGACTTCCTCGGTCTCAAAACGCTGTCCATCATAAAAGAGGCCATCGCCAACATCAAGCAGACACACGGCATCGACGTCGACATCGACAACATCCCGCTCGACGACCCCAAGACATACGCCTTGTACTGCGCCGGACGAACGATAGGCACGTTCCAGTTCGAGTCCACCGGCATGCAACGCTACCTGCGCGAACTGCAGCCGAGCACGTTCGAGGACCTCATAGCCATGAACGCGCTCTACCGCCCCGGGCCCATGCAGTATATCCCCGACTTCATTGCCCGCAAGCACGGCCGGGCGCCCATTGTCTACGACATCCCCGAGATGGAGAAATACCTCAAGGACACCTACGGCGTCACCGTCTACCAGGAACAGGTCATGCTCCTCAGCCGACTGCTCGCAGGATTCACGCGCGGACAGAGCGACTCTCTGCGAAAAGCCATGGGCAAAAAGCTCATAGCCAAGATGGAAGAACTCAAAGACGTGTTCTTCAAAGGCGGACAGGAACGCGGCCACGACGTCAAAGTCCTCAACAAGATATGGGAAGACTGGAAGCAGTTCGCCTCCTATGCCTTCAACAAGAGCCATGCCACATGCTACAGCTGGGTGGCTTTCCAGACGGCCTATCTGAAAGCCAATTATCCGCCGGAGTACATGGCTGCAGTGCTCAGCCGAAACCTCAACGACATCACCAAGCTCGTAGGCTTCATGGACGAATGCAAGGCCATGAAAATACGCGTTCTCGGGCCAGACATCAACGAATCGCGCACGAGTTTCAGCGTCAACAGCGCCGGCGACATACGATTCGGCCTCATGGCCATCAAAGGCGTGGGCGAAGGCGTGGCGCGCGCCATAATAGAAGAACGCGACGCCAACGGCACTTACCGCGACATATACGACCTCGTTGAGCGCATCCCTGCCGGAGTCATGAACCGCAAAGTGCTCGAAAACCTCGCCCTCGCAGGCGCATTCGACCGCTTCACTGAGATACAGCGCGAAGACTTCTTTGCCGAGACGCTGCGCGGCGGCACGCTCTCTGAAGCGCTCATTCGCTACGGAGCACAGACACAGAACGCCCGCCAGGAACAACAGGCCTCGCTGTTCGGCGACGACGACGAAGTTGTGGCCGCAGCCAGCCGCCCCCCCATCGAGCATGTGATGCCGTGGACGGCCATCATGCGCCTCGAGCGCGAGCGTGAACTTGTGGGCATATACATGTCGGCCCACCCGCTCGACCCTTATTACATGGAACTGAGCTTCGGTGTGAAATGCACCCTTGCGCAGCGCGACGCGCTTGTGCCGCAGGACGGCATGGAGATAAATTTCGGAGGACTCGTGCTCTCCAACACCCCCAAAACCACCCGCAAAGGCGACCCCATGCAAGTGGTGAAAATCGAGGATTTCACAGGCACATCCGAAATAATCCTTTTCGGACGCAACATATACGAATACGGCCATCTTTGCCAGCCCGGCACACCCGTGCTCGTAACCGGCACCTACTCCAAGGGGCGCTACGGCGACGACGTACGCTTCCGCCTCGACTCTGTGCGTCTGCTCGACGACATCAAGGGTACGCTCATCGACGGAATCACACTCAAAGTGGCCGACGACGACCTTACGCCACAGTTTTCGCTCATACTCAACGACATACTCGACAAACCCGCCGAGCAGCAGGGAACGCTGTCGTTCAGCATCTTCTCCCCGCGCTATAACCGCAAAATCAGCATGCGCTCGGCACGACGCATACCGCTCACACGCGCCACTCTCCAGGCACTCGACGACTGCGACATCGAATACGAAGTGCAGCGCCGCCACTAAACCGTTAACTTCAGCAACTCAATAATTCACACCATAATATACTTTATCATGGCACAAACTTTCACCGACGAGAACGTAAAAGACATCATAGCATCCGGCACACCTGTAGTAGTGGACTTCTGGGCCACATGGTGCGGACCATGCGTGGCAATGGCTCCCGTAGTCGACCGTCTGGCCGAGGAATACGACGGACGTGCAGTTGTCGGAAAATACAACATGGACGAACAGAACGATCTCGCCGTAGAGTGCCGCGTAATGGCGCTCCCCACCATCCTTTTTTTCAAAGACGGCAAAAAGACGTCGCTCCGCCTCGCAGGCTCACAGAGCTACGAGGCCATAAAGGAAAAAATCGAAGAACTGCTCGCGCTGTGAGCCGACTGAAGCTACATGCCGCAGCCATAGCAGCCGCCGCGGCCTTTGCCTTATCCGCTGCCGCGCAGCAGCCTGCACAACGTCCGGAGCTGTTTCCATACCCCAAGCCCCCGGAGGGCATGACTATGCTGCGCGAACGCTGCAATTTCATAGTCTACCACTTCTGGGAGCGTGCCGACTTCAAAAAGGTGTTCGAACGCCCCGAAGGACTCAATGCTGCATTCGGCGACTGGATTTCGTTCATGCCCTACTGCGCAGCCGACACAGCTCACCTTGCCATAAAAAACCTGCTTAAGGACGTCAGCAAGGACAGCAAAAAACTCCTGCGCACGGCACAGATGGCCGAGAACTGGACATACAGCGACACTGCAGAAATCGTAAGCGACGAGCTATACATGCCATTCGCCGCAGCAGCAGCCACAAATAAGAAAATCCCGGCTCAGGAGCGCGAACACTTCGCCCGCCACCTGCGGCGCATAAACTCCACTTCGCTCGGCCAGGTCATGCCCGCGCTGCCCTACACGGCAGCCGACGGCAGCCGACGCACCCTTGAGGCAGATACCGTAAGCACAATGGTGGTACTGGCCGACCCGGAAGACATGCAGAGTTCCACGGCCGCCATACGCTTCAGCATCGACCCTGCCACGCGCACGCTTATGGAGAATGGCGCACTGCGCATTGCCTGGTTCTATCCCGGCGAACTCACCGACACCGCATCCGAAGCCCTCGTAAAGCTGCCCGACTCATGGATAAAAGGCGCCATGCCCGATGCCGGCGAATATTTCACCCAGAGACTGAGCCCGGCCGTCTATCTGCTCGACGAGCACGGACGCATCGTGCTTAAGGACAGGCCGTATGTCACGGCGCTGCAAGTGTTCAACGCAATGGCATCGCAGCAATGAATGTGGCCGTGCTCATCTCAGGCGGCGTAGACAGCGCCATCGCCGTCCACCGCCTGCTCGAGCAGGGGCACACGCTGCACCTGTTCTATATCCGCATAGCCAACGATTTAGGCGACTGCGCAGCCGAAGAAGACATCGAGATGTGCCGCTTCATAGCGCGTAAATACGCGCTCCCGTTCGACGTCGTATCCCTGCACGACGAATACTGGGACAACGTGATGCAGTACGCGCTCGATACCGTGCGCCGAGGTCTCACGCCCAACCCCGACATAATGTGCAACCGCATCATCAAATTCGGCTATTTCGAACAGCGGTGGGGACACGAATTCGACCGCACTGCCACCGGCCATTACGCCACCACCGTGGAACACGACGGAAAAGTGTGGCTCGGCACCGCCGTCGATTCCGTAAAAGACCAGACCGACTTTCTGGCACGTATCTCCTATGGCCAGCTGAGCCACCTCATGTTTCCCATCGGCGATTTGCCAAAAAGCCGGGTACGTGAACTGGCCATAGAATGCCGCATGCCAAATGCCTACCGCAAAGACTCGCAAGGCATATGCTTCCTCGGCAAAATCAACTACAACGACTTCATCCGCAGACATCTCGGCGAACGCCCAGGCGCCATCGTAGAACTCGAGACCGGGCGCAAACTCGGCGAACACCGCGGCTACTGGTTCCACACCATAGGCCAGCGAAAAGGCCTCGGACTCAGCGGCGGCCCATGGTACGTGGTGCGTAAGAACGTACACGACAACGTAATCTACGTGTCGCAAGGTTACGACACCGCCCGGCAGTATGGCGACACCATGCACCTGTCGGAGATGCATTTCATCACCGCCGACCCATGGGGAGACGAAGCATCGGCAGCAGGAGTGGAGGTGACGTTTAAAAACCGACACACACCCATGTTCACACCCGGCACGCTCACGCGCATCGGAGCCGAAGGCGAGTATGTGCTCCACAGCGCCGAACCCGTCCAGGGGATAGCCCCGGGACAATTCGCCGTCATCTACGACAAGGAATCGCGCCTGTGCTACGGCTCAGGCATAATCAGCGGCGGAGCCGTGCAGATATAGACACCATGGACAGCGACAACCTCATTCCGCTGCGGGTCATGGGACTGAGCTACAACCAGCTTCAGAACGGCGCTTACGCCCTGCTGCTGGCGCAGACCGACGGCCCATACCGCATCCCGGTGGTCATAGGCGCTCCCGAGGCCCAGTCTATAGCCATCGCCCTTGAAGGCATCATCACGCCCCGCCCGCTCACACACGACCTGATGTGCACCTTCGCCCAGGCATTCGGCGTGCGTCTCGAGCAAGTTTACATCTACCGCTTCGAGGACGGCATATTCAGTTCGGAACTCACCTTTGCCGACGGGCAGCGCACCATCACGCTCGACGCACGCACCTCCGACGCCATAGCTTTGGCCATACGCACCCACGCACCCATATTCACCACACGCGCTGTACTCGACGAGACAGGCTTCATCATAGCCGACCCCGACGACGTAAAAGACGCTGAAACCGGACAGCAGGCAGAGGCTGCGGAAGAAGAAAGCCTCGAAGCCATGGAGCGCGAACTGCAACGCCTCATCGACAACGAACAATACGAAGAGGCCGCACGCCTCAACGAACGCATCCGGGGCAAGAAAAACACCGGCGCCGACGCGCCATAATTCCGCGAAAATTCTTACCTTTGCACAATTTCCAAGACAATCTCTTAAATACACAACCATCATGAAAGCTATCAAGACACGCCTCGCAGCCCTCGGCTTCCTCGAATTTGCCGTATGGGGCTCGTATCTGGTGTCGTTAGGCCTGTACCTCAACGCCGTGGGTCTCGGCGACTACATCTTCTGGTTCTACACCGTGCAGGGCATAGTGTCGCTTGTCATGCCCGGCATAGTAGGCATGGTGGCCGACCGTTTCATCCCCGCGCAGAAGATGTTCAGCCTCTGCCATGTGCTCGCAGGCGGATTCATGCTCGGCGCAGGATTCTATGCCATGCGCGCCGGCGCCGATGTACAGTTCGGCCCGCTGTTTGCGCTATACACCCTTTCGGTAGCTTTCTTCATGCCCACCATAGGCTTGAACAACTCAGTGGCGTTCAACGCACTTACACGCGCTGGGCTTGACACCGTGAAGCACTTTCCGCCCATCCGTGTGTTCGGAACCGTAGGTTTCATAGCCGCCGAGTGGTTTGTCAACTTTGTTAAAGTAGACGGCACCCCGTTGGCCAACAGCTATATGCAGCTCATCACATGCGGGGTTCTCAGCCTCATACTCGCAGCCTACGCATTGTCGATGCCCGCATGCCCTGTCAACCGCGACGCAAAAGGCTCCATAGCCGATGCCCTCGGCCTTACCGCTTTCAAGCTCTTCAAGCGCAAGGAAATGGCCATATTCTTCATATTCTCCATGCTCCTCGGCGTGTCGTTGCAGATAACCAACAGCTACGGCACCACATTCATCGAACATTTCAAGAATGTGGAGCAGTACGCCAACGATTTCTTCGCCTCCAACTCCGTATTCCTCATCTCTCTATCGCAGTGCAGCGAGGCCCTTTGCATCCTGCTTATTCCGATGTGCCTGCGCCGATTCGGCATCAAAGGCGTGATGCTCATCGCCATGATGGCATGGGTGCTCCGTTTCGGATTCTTCGGCATCGGCGACACCAGCACATCCGGTGTCGGACTGCTGATGCTGTCGTGCGTGGTCTACGGTGTCGCATTCGACTTCTTCAACGTCAGCGGAGGCCTCTACGTCGACCAGCAGACATCGCCCGAGATGCGCTCGTCGGCACAAGGGCTGTTCATGATAATGACAAACGGCATCGGTGCGTCGCTCGGCACATGGATAGCCGGCACATTCGTGATAAACAAGAAAGTATTCGTGCTCGGCCTCGACGCCGTGCAGCAACTCGACGGGTGGCGCGAATCATGGTTCATATTCGCCGCTTACGCCCTTTTGGTGGCCGTGCTGTTCTTCTTCATATTCAAAGAGAAAAAGACATCCGTCACGGATAGCGAAATAGCCGTGGCCGAACGCTCGACAACCGACCCTGTGGATTGACGTGATTCAGTTCTACGCACCCGACATAGCCACCGACCCCACTCTGCCCGAGAGCGACTCGCAGCACTGCGTGCGGGTGCTCCGGATGCGCGAAGGAGACCCTGTGCAGGCCGTAGACGGCCGCGGACTCCGCTACCGGTGCCGCATAGCCATCGCCCACCCCAAGCGCACCCTTCTGCACGTGGAATCCGTGGAGGAGCAGCTGCGGGTATGGCCTGCGGACATCTCCGTGGCTGTAGCGCCCACAAAGCACAGCGACCGCATCGAGTGGCTCGTCGAGAAACTCGTCGAAATCGGCGTCGACCGCATCACCCCGCTGCGGTGCATGCGCTCCGAGCGGCGCGACATAAATGCCGAGCGCCTGCGCAAGATAGCCGTAGCAGCCATGAAGCAGTCGCTAAAAGCATTGTTGCCGCGCGTCGACGAAATGACACCGCTCACAGCATATCTCGCCGAGGCCGCAGCTTCAGGCGAACAGCGCTTTGTCGGCTACTGCGACGCCGACACCGAGCGCAGGCTTCTTGCGCGCGCCTACAGCCCCGGAGCGCCCGTGCGCCTGCTCATAGGCCCGGAAGGTGATTTCGCTCCCGAGGAGATAGCTGCCGCGCTACGCGCCGGCTACGCGCCCGTCACGATGGGCGACAACCGCCTGCGCACCGAAACAGCCGCACTCACCGCGTGCGATACCATTCACATCGTAAACCAGCTCATGCTATGACAACATCGGATTATCTCAAATCCTCGCCCACTTCCAACTTCTTCCTGCTCGCAGGCCCATGCGTGATAGAGAACGAAGAAATGGCGCTCGACATAGCCCGCACCATAGCACCCGTGTGTGCAGAACTTGGCATCCCCTACGTGTTCAAAGGCTCCTACCGGAAAGCCAACCGCTCGCGTGCCGATTCTTTCCAAGGCATCGGCGACATGCAAGCGCTGGAAATCCTCGCCCGCGTACGCGACGAAATAGGCGTACCTGTGGTCACAGACATCCACAGCGCGGCGGAAGCCGAGACAGCCGCCCCGTATGTCGACATCCTTCAGATTCCCGCATTCCTGTGCCGCCAGACCGACCTGCTCGAAGCGGCGGCAGCAACAGGACGCATGGTGAACATCAAGAAAGGCCAGTTTCTCGCCCCGGAAGCCATGCACTTCGCCGTCGACAAAGTGCTCCGTTGCGGCAACCCCCAGGTGGCAGTCACCGAGCGAGGCACTACTTTCGGCTACACCGACCTTGTCGTGGACTACCGCGGCATCCCCGTGATGAAAGAGATCGGCGTACCCGTCATACTCGACTGCACGCACTCCCTGCAGCAGCCCAACCAGAGCAGCGGCGTCACCGGAGGACGTCCGCAGCTCATCGAAACCATCGCACGCTGCGGCATAGCCGCCGGGGTCAACGGCATCTTCATTGAAACCCATCCCAACCCCGACGCCGCCCTAAGCGACGGAAAGAACATGCTTGCGCTCGAATTGCTCCCCGCACTCCTGCGCCGGCTCACAGCCATAAGACAAACCATCAACAATATAAGCCAAGAATGAACCAGTCTGTCCGCAAGATACTGATTGGAGCCTGCATCTTCGCAGCCTGCGCCGCACCCGCCGACGCGCAGCGCCAGCGCAAAACCATCAACAACCCCGTGACGCAGGCCGTTTTCCGCGTTTACGCCGAACAGCTCGACGCAAATCCCCGCAACTACGACACCCTGCTACGCCGCGCAGGCGACTACTACCACTTCGAAGAATTCCGGCGAGCGCTTGACGACGTGACACGCGCCATCGAATGCACACCCTCGTCGGAAGAAGATCACCTGTTCCGCGAATACATGCTGCGCGCGTCCATCTACACAAAGACCGGACGCCGTGAGCTCGCTCTCCCCGACCTTGAAAAAGCGTCCGAACTCAACCCGTCGTCGCAGCGGGTGCTCGCCATGAAGGCCCGCACCGAACTCGACCTCGGCCAGCTCGCCCAGGCCAAGACCGACTACCAGCGCCTCATGCGCCTCAACATGCGCAACACCGAAGCCCCGCTCGGCCTCGCACGCATAGCCATGCAGGAAAAGAACCTCGGCATGGCCAACGACTACCTCGAACAGGCCGTGGCCCTCGATCCCTCCAACCCCGACATATACGTGCGCCGCGCACGCGTACGCCAGGAAATGGGACAGCCCCAGGCCGCCGTTGACGACCTCCTCCTCGCCCTCGGCACCAAAGGCGACACACAAGGCGTCATAGACGCACTCATGGAGTTCAGCCACACCGACTACCCGTCGACGATAGCCTCCCTGAGCAACGCCGTGGCTGCCGTGCCCGACAACGGCATGTACCGCTACCTGCGCGCATCCATAGAGAAAGAACACGCCCACTATCTCGACGCCCTCAACGACTACCAGTACATCGTAGACAACCATCTCGACGACTACCGCGGCATATACGGCTCCATAGCCGAATGCCAATACGCCCTCGCCCAGCTCGACGACGCGCTGTCCAACGTGGAGTACGCCCTTGCCTCCGTACACGACAACGGCCCCTACCACCTGCTGCGCTCGCGCATACTGCGCCACAAAGGCATGCTGCCGCAGGCACTGCAATCCGCAGCCGACGCACTCGCGGCAATGCCCTCCAACGGCGACGCGCTCTGCGAGATGGCGCTCTGCTACGCCGCCCAGGGCAACACCGACGAAAGCATGAAACTTTTCGGCGAAGCCTCCATGAACCATGCCGACGAGCCCCGCTACTACATGCTGCGCGCCCACGTGCTGGAATCGCAGATGAACCAGCCCACAGCGGCACGAGGCCTATACCAGCGCGTGGCATCCCTGGGTCTGTCGCCCGAAAAGCCGCTGCGTTCGCTTTCCGCGTTCGCACGCCTGCTGGCAGGCACCGACACAGCCGCGCTCAACAGAGAAGTCGAAAACGAACTTGCGTCCGAAACCGACACCGACGGCTACCTCAACTACCTTGCGGCATGCTACTTCGCACAGGCCGGCGACAACGACCGCGCTTTGGCCGCCGCCGAGAAATCGCTCCAGGCAGGTTACGCCAACCTCTACAACTGGACGGAATATGCCGACGGACGCGTAAACGCCGCTCCATTGCGCGACGACCTGCGATTCCTCAACCTGCTCCACCGCAACCGCTCGCTTTTCACCCGCGAACAGTAGCCATATTTGCACATCTCGCAAGTTTTCACTACCTTTGCAGGCGCTTTAAGCATCCCGTGTGATGGGAAATTAAGAGCAAAGCAACTTAATTTTTAGTAACACATTCTAAACCAAACAGAAATGAAGAAATTTCAGCTGGCTGCACAGCCCCGCACCGACCTTGGCAAAAAAGCCACCAAGGCTCTCCGCGCCGAAAACAAAATCCCCGCAGTTCTCAATGGCGGCAAAATCGTAGAACTCCCCTACGCTGAAGCCCTCAAACCCGGCGAAAAACTCGTCGAAATCGGCAACGGCAAAGGACTTATCACCACCGACCTCGTGGTTAGCCTCGAGGCAGTGCGCAAACTCGTCTACACTCCCGAAATTTTCGCCATCGAACTCGACATCAACGGCGACAAGCGCATGGCCGTGCTCAAAGACATACAGTTCCACCCCGTGAAGGACACCATCCTGCACATCGACCTGCTCGAAGTGAACGAAAACAAGCCCGTCGTCATGGAAGTGCCCGTTAAGCTCGAAGGCCACGCAGAAGGTGTGAAAGCCGGTGGTAAGCTCTCGCTCGTGATGAAAAAACTCCGCGTGAAAGCCCTCTACACCGCAATCCCCGAGCGCCTTGTGCTCAACGTCGACCACCTCGGCCTCGGCAAGACCATGCAGGTAGGCGAAATCCACATCGACGGCCTGGAACTCGTCAACGCCAAGAACGCCGTAGTATGCGCCGTACAGCTCACCCGCGCCGCACGCGGTGCTGCAGCTGCCGCAGCTGCCGGCAAGTAATGCCTGTATGAAATACCTCATTGTTGGGCTCGGCAACATAGGCGAGGAATACGCCGCAACGCGCCACAACATTGGCTTTATGACATTGGACGCCTTTGCAGAGGCGTCCAATGTTTCGTTTGCCACGGAACGTTACGGCGACATCGCACGCATGCGCCTCAAAAACAAGCAGCTCGTGCTGCTTAAGCCCTCCACTTACATGAACCTCAGCGGTAATGCCGTGCGCTATTGGCGAGACAAGGAAAGCATCGACCCGGACAACATCCTTGTAGTCGTGGACGACATCGCACTGCCTTTCGGCGCCATACGCATAAAGCAGCGCGGCAGCGACGCAGGCCACAACGGCCTGAAAAGCATCGCTCAGATGCTTGGCACGCAGAACTACGCACGCCTGCGCTTCGGCATCGGCAACGATTTCCAGCGCGGCGCACAGGTAGACTATGTGCTCGGGCGTTTCACTCCCGAACAACGCTCGGAACTCCCAGCCCGCATCGAAATAGCTTGCGACGCCATCCGGGAATACGTATTGGCTGGTGCCGGCAACGCCATGTGCAAATTCAACAACAAGTGAAAGAAGAAGTACGCATCGACAAATGGCTGTGGGCAGTACGTGTGTTCAAGACGCGCACCATCGCCACCGAAGCCTGCAAGAAAGGACGTGTCACTCTCGGCACACCTCCATCCGACGTCGTCGCCAAGCCGTCGCGCACGGTTCGGGCGGGCGATGTAGTGAACGTGCGCAAGCCGCCCGTGACATACAGTTTCCGCGTGCGCGCACTCACCGAAAACCGTCTCGGTGCGCGCCTCGTGCCGGAGTATATGGAAAATATCACTCCCCGCGAACAGCTCGACTTGCTCGAAGTAGTGAAAATCAGCGGATTCATTGACCGCAGAAAAGGACTTGGACGCCCCACCAAGCGGGAAGGGCGAGACCTCGCCCGCTTCACCGACGACATGTCGGACGGCTGGGATTTCGACTTCGACGATTTCGGCGAGGACGACGAATAGCCATCGGATTTATCCGATGGCACGCAAACTAAAAATCCTCATGCGGTGCACTTTTGCATAGCATGAGGATTTTTAGAGGTTGTTCAGTTTCTGAACTCTATGTCCGTGCCGTCGGCATTGACGTCGATGACTATAGGGCGCGTACGGTCCACTTTCTGTGCGAGAATATCCTTGGAAAGGCTGTTCAGCACCTTGCGGTGAATCACACGCTTAACAGGACGCGCGCCGAACTCGGGGTCAAAGCCTTCATCGGCCAGCAAAGCCAGAGCCGCAGGCGTAATCTCCAGTCTGATACCGCTGCTGTGTTCGAGCATGCGCTGTATGCCCTTTATCTGTAAGCCCACGATTTCCTCTATCTCCACACGATTCAGCGGCGTGAACATTATAATTTCGTCAATGCGGTTCAGGAATTCGGGGCGTATAGTCTGCTTGAGCATTTCAAGTACCTGCTCCTTTGTCTTCTCCACCACCTCGTCATGGTTTTCATCGGTCATGCCCGCGAAGTTGTCGCGTATAAGAGCCGAACCCATGTTGGAAGTCATGATGATTATAGTGTTCTTGAAGTTCACGCTGCGGCCTTTGTTGTCGGTGAGGTGTCCGTCGTCAAGCACCTGCAGCAGGATGTTGAACACATCAGGATGCGCTTTCTCTATCTCGTCGAAAAGCACCACGCTGTAGGGCTTGCGCCGTACGGCCTCGGTGAGCTGGCCGCCCTCGTCGTAGCCTACATATCCTGGAGGCGCGCCCACAAGGCGACTCACCGAATGCTTCTCCTGATACTCGCTCATGTCGATACGGGTCATCATATTTTCGTCATCGAACAGGTATTCGGCAAGCGCCTTTGCAAGCTCGGTCTTGCCCACGCCTGTCGTGCCGAGGAATATGAACGAACCGATAGGCCGCTTGGGGTCGTTCAGCCCTGCGCGCGAACGTCGCACGGCGTCGGCTATGGCGCGTATGGCCTCGTCCTGCCCCACGACGCGGCTGTGCAGTTCCTCCTCGAGGTGCAGCAGTTTTTCCTTCTCGCTCTGCACCATCTTGTTCACGGGGATGCCCGTCCAGCGGCTCACAACATCGGCAATATCCTCCGCGTCCACTTCCTCTTTTATAAGAGCCTTCTCGCCCTGCATGTCGCGCAACTGCTGCTGGATGCGCACGTTCTCGTCTTCCTTCGCCTTAAGCGTGGAATAGCGTATTTCGGCCACGCGGGCATAATCGCCCTCGCGTTCGGCTTTGGAAGCCTCGAAGTTCAGCTTCTCAATATCCACCTTGTTCTGCTGGATGCGGTCGATGAGGTCTTTCTCGGTACGCCACTTCGCGGCATACTCTTTCTCCTCCTCACGCATTTGAGCCAATTCCTTCTCTATTTCCTCCACATGTGCCTTGTCGCCCTCGCGCTTGATTGCTTCACGTTCGATTTCTTTCTGCGCTATGCGGCGCGTTATGTCGTCGAGAGCCTGCGGCACGGAGTCTATCTCGAGTTTCAGCTTCGCGGCAGCCTCGTCCACAAGGTCGATGGCTTTGTCTGGCAGGAAGCGGTCAGTGATATAGCGTTCGCTCAGCTGCACGGCCGCGATGATGGCCTCATCGCGTATGCGCACATGATGGTGGTTCTCATAGCGCTCCTTCAGGCCTCGCAGAATGGCTATAGCGCTGGCTTCGTCAGGCTCGTTCACCATCACTTTCTGGAAACGGCGCTCGAGGGCTTTGTCCTTTTCAAAATACTTCTGATACTCGTCGAGAGTCGTCGCGCCGATGCTCCGAAGCTCGCCTCGTGCAAGTGCAGGCTTGAGTATGTTGGCGGCATCCATGGCCCCCTCGCCTTTGCCCGCGCCGACGAGAGTGTGTATCTCGTCGATAAAAAGGATTATTTCCCCGTCGGCGGCCTGCACTTCGTTTACAATGGCCTTCAGGCGCTCCTCAAACTCGCCTTTGTACTTCGCTCCGGCCACCAAAGCCCCCATGTCGAGCGAGAAAATCTGCTTGCTGCGCAGATTTTCGGGCACATCGCCGCGCACGATGCGGTGGGCAAGACCTTCCGCTATGGCGGTTTTCCCCGTGCCGGGCTCGCCGATGAGCATCGGGTTGTTTTTCGTTCGCCTGCTCAGAATCTGAAGCACACGGCGTATCTCCTCGTCGCGCCCTATCACCGGATCGAGTTTGCCCTGACGGGCACGTTCGTTGAGGTTTATGGCATATTTCGACAAAGCGTTATAAGTGTCTTCGGCGCTCTGGTCGGTAGCCTTACGTCCTTTTCGCAGTTCCTCTATGGCGGCTTCAAGTTCGCGCGAGCCGAGACCGGCATCCTTAAGCAGTGTCGACGCCGGGCCTGACACCTCGAACAAGGCTGTAAGCATGGCTTCGAGCGTCACATACTGGTCGCCCATCTTCTTGGCCACGTCGAGTGCTTTCTGCAGCACATCGTTCGACGCACGGCTCAGATAAGGTTCTCCGCCGCTCACCCGCGGCAAAGCGGCTATTTCCCGCTCTATGCCTGCCGCAAGAGACGCAGGGTTGGCACCTATCTTCTGAAAAATGAACTTCACAAGCGAATCGCCTTCCTCCACGACTCCCTTGAGCAGGTGTACCGGCTCTATGGCCTGCGAACCCGCCGCACGCGTGATTTCCACAGCCTTCTGTATGGCTTCCTGAGCCTTGATTGTGAAATTGTTGAAATTCATATACTAATGTGATTTTGCATTTCTACATTATAAAACAAAGGTCGGCGCCCTTTGGTTTTCATATCCTGCATATCGCAAAATGCGTGCCAGATTTGCGAGGAATTTTGTAATTTTGCCGTATGATACTCTTCCCCAATGCAAAAATAAACCTCGGACTCAACATTCTGCGACGGCGCCACGACGGCTACCACGACATCGAAAGCGTGATGGTGCCCGTGGGATGGTGCGATATACTTGAAATAGTGCCGGCCACGCAAGGCCGTGACACCACGCTCACCACCAGCGGGCGTCCCGTAGCATGCCCGCCGGAGAAAAACCTCGTGATGAAAGCATGGCGCGCGCTCGCAGCCGAATGCGACGGCATGCCTGCCGCAAGCATTTTCCTGCGGAAAATAATCCCCGACGGAGCCGGCCTCGGTGGCGGCTCAGCCGACGCCGCATTCACCCTTATGGGGCTTAACGAGCTTTTCGGCCTCGGACTAAGCACCGTGCGGCTTGCCGAAATAGCCGCCGGCATAGGAGCCGACTGCCCGTTTTTCATCCACAACCGACCGATGCTCGCCACTAGCACCGGCACCACCCTCACGCCCGTAGAGCCTCCACTTGAAGGCCTCTGCATAGCCATCGCCAAGCCGGAAGGCAAAAGCGTGAGCACAGCCGAAGCATATGCAGGCGTACGTCCTGCCGGGGTAGCGGTGAGAGTGGCCGAGGCAGCAGTAATGGCACCGGACTCATGGCACGAAACGCTGCACAACGACTTCGAGCCATCAGTGGGCGCGCACATCCCTGAAATATACGCATTAAAACAGCATATGTTCGACGCCGGAGCGTTCTACTCGGCCATGAGCGGCTCTGGTTCGGCAGTGTTCGGTCTGTTCCGCTCTGACAAAATGGCAGAAAACGCAATAGCGGCCCTTAAAGACTGTGCCTGCTGGAGCGGCAGACTGATGCCTCAGGCCCAATGAACGATATTTGCGGCATTTTTGTTGTAATTTCATCGGATACCTTGCCGGAGCCTCGTCTTTGGCAACATTTTTGCATTAGACGAATATGTAATTGATATAGAAATATGAGCAAACACTACAATAACGAAGAAACCACCCCTGAAGAAATAAACCTGGAAGACGCCGTCGCTCCCGAAACAATGGCAGAGGAAGCCGAGGCCGAAGCCGACGAATGCGTCGACGAGGAGCTGCACCGCATAGAAGCCCTGCAGCAACAGCTTGCCGATGCCAAAGCCGCTGTGGAAAAGGAAAAGAAGGAATACCTATTCTTGATGGCCGACTTCGACAACTTCCGCAAACGTGTGGTGAAGGAAAAAGCAGAAATACTCCGCAACGGCGCCGAAAAAGTGCTTGCCGGACTGCTGCCCATCGTGGACGACTTCGAACGCGGCCTCCAGGCCACAGCCGGCACTGAAAACGCCGAAGGCGTGCGCGAAGGCATGGAGCTGATTTACAACAAGCTCGTGAAATACCTCTCCGACAACGGAGTAAAGGCCATAGAAAGCACCGGCAACGATTTTGACGCCGACCTGCACGAGGCCATTGCCACCCTGCCCGCCCCTGCGCCCGAACTCAAAGGCAAAGTAGTGGACACCGTGCAGAAAGGATATATGATAAACGACAAAGTGCTGCGCCACGCAAAAGTGGCAGTGGGCGAATAACACACCATCCACGCTATGGACAACAAACGCGACTACTATGAAGTGCTGGGCGTGGAACGCAACGCCGACGCCGACACCATAAAGAAAGCCTATCGCAAGCTCGCCATAAAATACCATCCCGACAAAAATCCTGGCGACAAGGCGGCTGAAGAAAAATTCAAGGAGGCGGCCGAGGCCTACGACGTGCTCAGCAACCCTGAAAAGCGCCAGAAGTACGACCAGTTCGGCCACTCCATGGGGCCGCAGGGATTCCCCGGCGGAGGCGAGTACTATTCGGCAGGCGGAATGTCTATGGACGACATATTCTCGATGTTCGGCGACATATTCGGCGGCAGGCGTGCCGGAGGTCCTTTCGGCGGCGCCACAGGAGGCTCGCCACGTCGGCGCCAGCGCCGCGGCTCCGACCTGCGCATACGCATAAAACTGACTTTGGAAGAAATCGCCAAAGGCGTGGACAAGACCCTCAAGGTACCCACCTACGTTAAGTGCACCCACTGCGACGGCACAGGCGCCAAAAACGGCACAGCGTTCGCCACTTGCTCCACATGCCACGGCACAGGCATAGTCACCACCGTAGAGCAGAGTTTCTTCGGCGCACAGCAGGTGCAGAGCGTGTGCCCCACATGCGAAGGCACAGGAAAAGTAATAACCGAACGATGCACCTACTGCAACGGCGAAGGTGTGCAGCGCAGCGACGAGCAGGTTTCGTTCCGTGTGCCGGCCGGAGTGGCCGACGGACAGACCCTAACCGTCAAGGGACGCGGCAACGCACCGCGCGGCGGAGGTGTCAACGGCGACCTCCTCGTGGTAATAGAGGAAATAAAGCATCCGCAGCTCATACGCGACGGCAGCGACGTGATTTTCAACCTCATGCTCGACATCCCCACCGCCACTTTGGGCGGCAGCGTGGAAGTGCCCACGATAGGCGGACGCGCACGCCTCAACATAGCTCCCGGCACCCAGCCCGGGAAAGTGCTCCGCATGCGCGGCAAAGGACTGCCCTCGCCCGACGGAGGCCCGACTGGCGACGAACTCGTCAACGTGATGGTATATATCCCCGAAAAACTTTCCGATGCAGAACGCGCCGCAGTGGAAAGCCTGCGGAACTCTCCCAACATGCAGCCCACCGAAGCCGAGAAAAACCGCATATTCTCCAAGCTAAGCCACATTTTTGAGTAAATTAACACAATATTGTTCGCAAAAAGCCCCGGATTAAAAAAACAATTCGGGGCTTTTTGCGAACTTTGCACTGCTTTTTCACGTTAATAATGCAATCATCACATTCTATCATCACGTTATCATGTCCTCAATCGTAAATTTCATAAAACGCATCAGCGTGGCAGCCTGGATAGGAATCGCAGTGGCAGTAGCTGCGGCAGTGGTTATGTTTATATACCTGTCCCGCCCGAAACCCAAAACCGCGGAGCTCCCAGTGGTAGCTACCATGCCTGTACATAAGCAGGATGTGAGCATCTACAGCGAATTTGCAGGGCGAATCCGCGCGCAGCAGTTTGTCGAAGTACGCGCACGCGTCGAGGGCTACCTTCAGCGCATGAACTTCCGCGAAGGAAGCTATGTGGACAAAGGCGACCTGCTGTTCATCATCGACCCAACCGTATACCGCGCCAACCTTGAAAAAGCTCGCGCCAACCTCGAAAAAGCGCGTGCGCTCGCACAGAAAACCGAACGCGACCTCAACCGCATCCGGCCGCTGTTCGCACAGAATGCCGCATCACAGCTCGACCTCGACAACGCCGTAGCAGCCTACGAAAGCGCCAAAGCCGAAGTGAGCGTGGCCGAAGCCGACCTCAAGCAGGCATCGCAGACCCTCAGCTACACACAAGTCACAGCACCGACGTCGGGATACATATCCGAAACAGGTGCCGACATCGGCGCACTCGTAGGCCCCGGCGCGAAATCGCTCCTTGCCACGATAGTGAAAAGCGACACTGTGCGCATCGACTTCTCCATGACAGCCATCGACTATCTGCGCAGCAAAGAGCGCAACGTCAACCTCGGCCACGATGACGAACACCGCGGATGGAACCCTTACGTCACCGTCACGCTCGCCGACGGCAGCGTATATCCGCACCGCGGCCTCCTCGACTTCGCATCGCCGCAGGTCGACCCCAAGACAGGCACATTCAGCGTGCGCGCCGAAATGCCCAACCCCGAGCGCGAACTGCTGCCTGGAGAATTCACCAAAGTGAAACTGCTCATGGACGTGCGCACCGATGCCATAGAAATTCCATCGAAAGCGCTCGTCGTGGAAAAAGGAGGAGCATTCGTGTACGTGGTGCTGCCCGACAGCTTTGTTGAAAAACGCTTTGTGGAGACAGGGCCCGAATCCGGCAACGAAGTAATCATAGAACGAGGCCTGAGCTCCGGCGAGAAAATCGTGGCCGAAGGCTACCACAAGCTGCGCCACGGCATGAAAGTGCGTCCCGTGCCATCCGATTCCATAAAATAAAGAAATAAAGCCGAGAAAAGATGAAACGCAATTTCTTCCTCGACCATCCCGTATTCTCCATCGTACTGTCGATAGTCATCGTGCTGCTCGGCTGCATAGGCCTCGTAATGCTGCCCGTCGACCAGTACCCCAACATAGTGCCGCCCGTGGTGCGCGTATCGGCATCCTATCCCGGAGCCGACGCCATGACTGTCACCCAGGCCGTGGCCACACCCATCGAGCAGGAACTCAACGGCACGCCGGGCATGATCTACATGGACAGCAAGAGCACCAACTCCGGCGGATTCACCGCCCTTGTCACTTTCGACATCGACGTTGACCCCGAACTTGCCGCCGTCGACGTGCAGAACCGCATCAAAAAAGCCGAATCACGCCTGCCGGCCGAAGTGGTGCAGAACGGCATTTCCGTGGAGAAGGAAACAGCCAACAAGCTCATGACCATCACGGTGCTGTCGCTCGACACCAAATTCGATGAGGTGTACCTGAGTAACTATGTCACCCTCAACATCCTCGACCTGCTGCGTCGCGTGCCCGGCGTAGGCTCCATCAGCAACGTGGGTAGCCGCTACTACTCGATGCAGATACACGTGATGCCCGACAAACTCGCCGAACTCGGTCTCACCGTCAGCGACATACGCCGCGCGCTGCTCGACCAGAACCGCGAATCTGCGGCAGGCGTGCTCGGACAGGCGCCTATTTCCGACATCGACATAACGATGCCCATCATCGCTCGCGGACGCCTCTCGTCGCCTGAAGAATTCGGCGGGATAGTGCTGCGTGCCAATGCCGACGGCTCCGTAATCCGCCTGCGCGACGTGGCGCGCATCAACCTCGACGCCTCCAACTACTCCACCGAGAGCGGCATCAACCAAGGCAACGCAGCCGTGCTCAACATCAACATGCTTCCGGGCGCCAACGCCCTCGAAGTGGCCGAGAACGTCAAGAAAGAGATGAAGCAGATAAGCCGCAATTTCCCCGACGGCATGAGCTATGTCATCCCCTTCGACATGACAGAGTATATATCCGACTCCATACACCACGTGTACCGCACATTCTTCGAGGCGCTCATCATCGTCATCATAGTCGTGTTCCTGTCGCTGCAGAACTGGCGCGCCACCGTCATCCCCATAATTGCCGTGCCCATATCCCTCATAGGCACATTCGGCATCATGCTCATGTTCGGATTCTCGCTCAACATGCTCACACTGCTCGGCCTGATTCTCGCCATAGGCATCGTGGTGGACGACGCCATAGTCGTGGTGGAGAACGTCGACCGCATCATGGAATCGGAACGCGTCGACGCACGCGAGGCCACTCGCCGTGCCATGAACGGACTCGGTTCCGCACTGATAGCCATGTCGCTTGTTCTGTGCGCCGTATTCGTGCCCGTGAGCTTCCTTCCGGGCATCACCGGCCAGCTTTACCGCCAGTTCACCATCACCATCGCCGTATCGGTGATAATCTCCACCATAGTAGCTCTCACCCTGTCGCCCGTGATGTGCGCGGCGCTGCTGCGTCCCCAGCACGGGCGTAAAAAAGCACGCGTGTTCCGCCTCATCAACTACTGGCTCGCACGCGGCAACAACTTCTACTGCTCTATGGTTCTGCGTGCCATCCATACCCCCCGGCGCATGATCGCCGCATTCGGCGTCGTGCTCGCACTCATATGGGTGATGAACCGGATGGTGCCCACGAGCTTCCTTAGCGCCGAGGACCAGGGATATTTCACCGTAGAGCTCGAACTGCCCGAAGGCGCCACTATCGAGCGTACCCGCCGCGTGACCGACCGCGCAATAGCCTATCTTATGGCCGACCGCGACGTGGAATACGTGCTCAACGTCACGGGCTCATCGCCACGCACCGGCACCAACCAGGCGCATACCACCCTCACCGTGATTCTGAAGCCATCGGACGAACGCGGCTCCAACTCGCTCGCCGAAGTGCGCAAGCGCGCATTGGCCGAATTTGCAGAATACCCCGAATGCAAGGCTTATGTGTTCACTCCCGCCATCATTCCGGGCCTGGGTTCGTCCGGCGGCTTTGAAATGGTTCTGGAAGCACGCGGCGACGCGACATACGAAGACCTCGCCAACGCCGTCGACACATTGAAACACTATGCCGCCATGCGTCCGGAGCTGTCCGACCTCTCCACTTCGCTGCAGGAGGACATCCCGCAGCTGTTCTTCGACGTCGACCGCGACCGCGCGCAGCAGCTCGGCATTCCTATCAGCGACGTATTCTCAACCATGAAGGCATTCACCGGTTCGGTCTACGTCAACGACTTCAACATGTTCAACCGCATCTACAGAGTATACGTGCAGGCCGATGCGCAATACCGAGCCCACCGCGACAACCTGAACCTGTTCTACCTGCGCAGCGGCTCCGGCACCATGGTGCCCGTGACCACACTCGGCAAAACACACTATACCACCGGCCCCGGCACCATCTCGCGCTTCAACATGTTCAACTCCGCCACCGTAAGCGGCGAAGCCTCCGGCGGACACAGCACGGGCGAAGCCATGGCCGCGCTGGAGAAAATAGTGAGCGAGCACCTTCCCGACAACATCGGAGTGGAATGGAGCGGCCTGAGCTACCAGCAGAAACATGAGACCGCCAACACCGGCATGGTACTCGGACTGGCATTCCTGTTCGTGTTCCTCGTGCTCGCCGCACAATACGAAAGCTGGAGCATACCCATGGCCGTGATAATGTCGCTGCCCGTGGCGGGACTCGGCGCCTATGCCGGAGTGTGGCTGTGCGGGCTCGAAAACAACGTCTATTTCCAGATCGGGCTCGTGATGCTCGTCGGCCTCGTGGCCAAGAACGCCATCCTGATAGTGGAATTCGCATCCGAAGAAACCGCGCGCGGCACCGACCCCGTAAAAGCCGCCGTCTCCGCCGCGCGGCTGCGTTTCCGCCCCATCGTGATGACATCGCTGGCATTCACCCTCGGCCTGCTGCCGCTCGTGTTCGCCTCCGGTCCGGGCTCGGCCGCGCGCCGCGACATAGGCACCGGCGTCTTTTTCGGCATGCTCATGGCCATAACCGTAGGCATAGTATACGTTCCGTTCTTCTTCGTCATGATCAACAACTTCACCAAGCGAATGGCGCGCAAAGCCCGTGCCAAAACAGCCGCCATGCTGGCTCTGCCCCTCGCCATAGGCCTTGCGGCCACATCCTGCTCGGGTGTCAAGGAGTGTGCGGCGCCTCAGCTCGGACAGATTCCCACCGAGGTGCCCGGCATAGCCCCAAACGATTCGGCCACTATGGCCGACATGGAATGGTGGCGCATCTACACCGATTCCGACCTCGCCGACATCATAACCGAAGCCCTCGAGCACAACCGCGACCTGGCCATAGCCATGGCACGCGTGGAAGAAGCCCGTCAGACATACGGAATAGCACGCCTCAACCTCACACCCACTATTTCCGGACTGATAAGCGCCGATTATGAGACCAACGACTACAGCGGCAAGCCGCATTCGGCCGACCCCGAATACGACATAAAAGCCACCGTGGCATGGGAAATCGACCTAATGGGCGGACGCAAATGGGAACGCCGCGGCGCAGAGGCGTCATACATGGCCACAGTGTTCGACGAACGCGCCGCACGCATGACGCTTATTGCCGAAGTGGCAAGCCTTTACTACCAGCTCGTAGCGCTCGACAACGAACTCGACATAGTACGCCGCACAAAAGGCACTCGCGAAGAAAGCGTGCGCATGGCGAAGCTGCGCTTCGAAGGAGGCCTGACACACGAGACCCCCTACCGCCAGGCGCAGGTGGAGCTCGCCACCACCGCGGCATTCGTGCCCGGTCTCGAGCACCGCATACGCGCCGCCCAGAACGCCCTGACACTGCTCATGGGGCGCTATCCGGCCGAACAAATCGCCCGTGGCAAACTGCAGCTCGCACCTCTCGACAGCGGTAAACTTCCCGTAGGACTGCCCTCGACGCTGCTCGAACGACGCCCCGACGTGCAGGCAGCCGAACAACGCCTGCGTAGCGCCATGGCCGCAGTCGGCGTAAGCTACGCCAACCGCTTTCCGCGACTGCGCATAGGTTTTACGGCAGGATGGGAAAACGACGATGTGGCAGGACTCCTGCGCTCGCCGTTCACCTACACCATCGGCAGCATAACCGGCACAATACTCGACTTCGGACGCAACAAGCGCAAATACAAGGCTTCGATTGCCGCCTACGATCAGGCACGTCTGGCCTACGAAAAAGCCGTTCTGGACGCGTTCAGCGACGCAAGCGACGCAGCAAGCGCAATGCAGAAAGCCGGAGAGACCGTAAGCCTGCGACGCGACCTGCGCGACGCTGCGCTCAAATACGTGGAACTCGCCCATATCCAATACCGGGCCGGCTCGCTGAACTACATCGATGTGCTCGACGCACAACGCCGCTATTTCGACGCGCAGATAGGCCTCTCCAATGCCGTACGCGACCAATATCTCGCACTCGCCAACCTGTACAAAGCCCTTGGCGGAGGATGGCAATAGAGAATTACACAGGGACACGCTCCACGCATATCCCTGTTTAAATATCATCAAAAGAGCGTTGCCGTACAGCAACGCTCTTTTGATGATATTGGCATATTTGCGTTTATGCGTTATTGAGAATCCTATAGCTATACCAGAAACGGATTGCCGAGGCGTTCCTCTCCTATCGTGGTGGAAGGGCCATGGCCGGGCAGCACAAGCGTGTCGTCGGGGAGCGAGAGCAAGCGCGTCGTGACACTTTCCACAAGCGCCTCGTGATTGCCCCCGGGAAGGTCGGTGCGGCCTATGGAGCGACGGAAAAGACTGTCGCCCGTAAATACCACCCGCCCATCTGCGCTGTATAGCGCAATGCCTCCGCGGCTGTGGCCCGGCACGCCTATCACAAGCAGTTTCTCACCACCCACATCCACAGTGTCGCCGTCGGAAAGCTCAACCGAGGCACGCACCGCTTCGCTTTCAGGCATGTAAATGCCGAAACGCGCGGCCTGCCCCGCAATGGACACTCCGAGAATCGCATCGCCCGCCGAAGCCGCGATAGGCGCTCCATAGCGTTTTGATGCACCGTTGGCCCCGAAACAATGATCAAGATGCATGTGTGTAAGCACTATACACTTTATCTTGAGTCCAGCTTCGGCCACATAGGCATCAAGCCGCTCATGTTCTTCGGCACGGCTCATGCCGGGGTCTATTATTATGGCATCGGATGTGGCGGAATCGCTCACCACATAGGTGTTTTCCTCAAAAAGATTAAAAACGAATTGTTTGATATTCAGCATCGCAGTATGTATAGTTGCGTGGTTAAAATGGCACGTAAACCAGTTTTTTCGTTTCGAAACACGGTTCGGGAATAAATTCCTGAAGTCCGTATTCCACGGCCGGACGCTTCGTGCCGGCTATTTCAGCCGACAAATCGCCGCCTTTAAGGCAAACAAGCCCGTCGGCATAACGGTTCGCGCCACGGCTGCCACGTTCCACATTTTTGGCTATCAGCGGCACAAGGGCGTCGAGTGCCATTACCGCCCGGCTCACCACATAGTTGTACTTTTTGTGACATTCGCCTATATCACCATGCTGGAATGTCACGTTGTCAAGGCCGAGAGCCGACGCTATCTCCGTGGCCACACGTATTTTCTTTCCTATGCGGTCGATGAGATGGAAGCGGCAGTCGGGATAGGCTATGGCCAGCGGGATGCCGGGCAGACCGCCGCCGGTGCCCATGTCGAGAAATGTAGTGCCAGGCTCGAGAGGACCGAGGAAAGCCGCAATGGCAAGGCTGTGAAGAATATGGGCGGGATACAGGTTGTCGATGTCGCGCCGCGAAATCACGTTGATACGCGCGTTCCACTCCCCGTAAAGGCCGGCCAAAGCCTGAACCTGAGCGCGCTGGCGCTCGTTCATGTCCGGAAAATATCTGAATATTATATCGTGGTCTGCCATAACTGTTTTTATTTGGAAGGGTAATAAGTGCCAGAATAAACGGTGACCGCCGGACCTGTCATAAGAATATGGCCCGTGGCCGCGTCGCGGTCTATCTGAAGGTTGCCACCGATGAGCCTCACCGTCATAGGCCAGCGGGCGCGGCCGGTGGCCACAGCCGCCACAGCCGCCGCGCACGCTCCCGTGCCACAGGCCATCGTCTCGCCGGCACCGCGCTCCCACGCCCTCATGGAAAGCGTGTCTGCGCTGTCCACACGCACAAACTCTATGTTGGCCTTCTCAGGCCATATGGGATGCGTCTCAAGTTCACGACCGAGCGTACCGACAATGCCGTCGTTGAAATTGTCCACGAACAGAACCCCGTGAGGATTACCCATCGACACGGCCGTAAGCCTCACTTCTCCGCCCGAAACCGCTACCGGCACCTCTATCATGTCGGCACCGTCGTGCCGCACCGGCACTTCTGCCGGCACCATGCACGGAAGCCCCATATCCACGGTCACCATATCCGTGAGCCCGTCTATGCCGGCATGGATTTCCACAGTTTTCAGTCCGCTCAGCGTTTCAATTGTCAGCCGGCGTTTCGTCACTATATTGTTGTCGTAAATGTATTTGGCCACGCAGCGGATGCCATTGCCGCACATCTGCGCCTCCGAGCCGTCGGCGTTGAATATGCGCATGCGGCAATCTGCCTTTTCGCTCGGCAGAATGGCAATGATGCCGTCCGAGCCTACACCCGTATGGCGGCGGCTCATTTCAAGAGCCAGCCCGGGAAGGTTGTCGAGCGGGCGTTCCATGCAGTCGACATATGCGAAATTGTTGCCAAGTCCGTGCATCTTCACAAACGGGATGTCGTTGAGTTCTCCGTCGGGCAGCGCTGGCGTGCCGTCCTCAAGCGACCGCACAGCATCGCGCAGGCGCGACAGCCCCTCGTCGAGAATGGCGCGTGGCACACCCACATTCATACGCATATAGCCTGTGCCCTCGCGCCCGAAACTGCTGCCGTCGCTCAGCGCAAGGCGAGCTCGCTCCACGAGAAGTCTCACGAGCTCCGGCTGGGAAAGACCGAGCCGGCGGAAATCAAGCCATATCGCGAACGACGCCTCCGGAGCATACATCTCTATCTGCGGAAGTTCGCGCCGGAAAAACTCGCCTGCATGGCGCACATTGGCCATCAGATATTCCAATGCCTGGTCGAGCCATGGCTCGCCGCGGTCGTAGGCAGCCTGCGTGGCCACCATTGCCGCAATGGGCGGTGTGTTGAACTCGCTGGCCGAAAGCCATCCGAAAAACGGCTCGCGCAGGCGCGGCGACCGCACCACGGTCCATGCGCTCACTATGCCGGGTATGTTAAAGGTCTTGGATGGAGCACCGAGAGTGACCGTGACCTCTGCTGCCTTTTCCGACACCGTGGCCGTAGGTATGTGCCGGCGGCCGGCCAGCATCATGTCGCCGTATATTTCGTCCGACACAAGCACCATCCCGTTGTCATGGCATATATCCGCAACACGCCGCAGCGTGTCGGCATCCCACTGCAACCCGACAGGGTTGTGTGGATTACATACAAAAATCATTTTGGGGCGCTCACGCTTTATCACATCAAGCAGCCCGTCAAAGTCCATCGCATACTTTCCGGAGCCGTCGATTCGCAGCGGATTGTCCACCGCGCGGCGCCCGTTGCCCTCTATCACCGAACGGAACGAGTGATAGACCGGAGGCTGTATCACTACGGCATCGCCGGGTTCCGTAAAGTAATTGATGCAAAGGCTCAGCCCCTTTTTAAGTCCGGGCAAAAAGGTGATTTCGTCATGCGACACCTTCCACCCATGGCGTCTGTAGAGCCACGACGCTATGCTTTCCCAGAAATCGTCAGGAGGCGTGGTATAGCCCAGCACGGCATGGTTGAGGCGCTCACGCAGAGCGTCGATGATACACGGACAAGCCTGAAAATCCATGTCGGCTATCCAAAAAGGCAGAAGGTCCTGCCGTCCGAACTTGGCCTGCATTTCCTCCAGCTTCGTAGCGCATGTGTCGTGGCGGTCCACTACACAATCAAAATTATATATCTCTTTTACCATACCTGACGGAATATTGTCTTTTTGCAAAATTAGCGAAAAAATGCGTCTTATTCCATAAAAAATGTCGTACTTTGCAGTATTATGGTAAAAATAGGACAATTCAACAAACTACCCGTCGCCAAAGAAGTGGACTTCGGGGTCTACCTCGACGGCGGAGCAGGTATCGAAATACTGCTTCCGGCCCGTTTCGTGCCGGAAGGCACAGCCGTGGGCGACATTCTCGACGTGTTCATCTACAAAGATTCGGAAGACCGCGTAATCGCCACCACCGACGTGCCTTACGCCAAAGTGGGCGAATTCGCATACCTGCAGGTGAGCCAGGTCAACGACATCGGGGCATTCCTCGACTGGGGCATACTCGGCAAAGACCTTCTGGTGCCCTACTCCCAGCAGAAATCGAAAATGCGTCCGGGAGGCGTGTATCTCGTGTATGTATATCTCGACGATGCTTCAGGCCGCATAGCAGCTTCGGCAAAAGTGGAGCATTTCCTTGGCAACACCATCCCGGAATACACTCCCGGGCAGGAAGTGGAATGCCTCGTCACAGGAGAAACCCCTATAGGCTACAGCGTAATCGTAGACAACCTTCACCGCGGCATGATTTACAGCAACGAGACCTTCCGCCCTCTCGAGGAGCAGGAAACACTCCGGGCGCATGTGCGCCATGTGCGTCCCGACGGCAAAATCGACCTGCGCATAGGCGGAAACGCACGCGAGCGCGTAGGCAGCCTGTCCGACTCCATCCTCGCCACCCTAAGGGCCTCCGGCGGCCGCATGACCGTGTCCGACAAATCCTCTCCCGACGAAATACGATGCCACTTCCGCTGCAGCAAGAAAGACTTCAAAAAGGCACTCGGCGCACTGTACAAGGAACAGCGCATCCGCATCCTCCCGGATTCCGTAGAACTTGTTTAGCACCCTAAAGCACTCAAAAAGCCTCAAAAACACAAAATAATTTTGTCGGCTGAGAAAATAATTGTAATTTTGCATCCGCAACCGCAAGGAAAGATGCCGGAGCGGTCGAACGGGACGGTCTCGAAAACCGTTGTACTCTTACGGGTACCCAGGGTTCGAATCCCTGTCTTTCCGCACACAAAGGGCTGCAAGTCGATGACTTGCAGCCCTTTTATCATAAAAGCAAGCAAGAACATACCGATGCCCGCAGCCGTCGGCGGCCGGAACTATAAATATGGATATTGAGCTTATCACCGCTGACAAAAAACGCTTTCTCCGGCTTCTTCTGCTCGGCGACGAGCAGGAAAGTATGATAGACCGCTATCTCGAACAAGGGAAAATGTACGTCGGTAGCATCCGAGGCCACGCAATGGCCGTATGCGTCGTGTCGCGCATAAACGACAGCACCATGGAAGTCAACAATCTTGCAGTAGACACGCCATGGCAGCGAAAAGGATTCGGACGCACCATGCTGCAACACGTGGAAGGCATCTACGCCGGCCACACAATACTTATTGGCACGGGAGAAACACCCGAAAACATAGCTTTCTACACAGCATGCGGCTACTCTTTCTCCCACAGGATTCCTGATTTTTTCACGGCCAACTACGACCATCCCGTGGTAGACAACGGCGTGACGCTTAAGGACATGATATACATGAAAAAAGAAACTCCGCGAAAGCCTTAGACCATACGCACCTCACGCATCTGCTCTGCGCCATTGCGCAAAACGCCTGCGTCCTGACAGATAGCCAAGGTCGCGGCCATGGGCATAAGCCTCGCGCTCAAACGAAATCGCCCTATAAGCTTTTTTCCAGTTGCGGAGCATAAACAGCCGCAACACCCATTCCAGCACATATATCATATAAAACGGAAGCCACAGCAGTTCCCGCTGCTGCGCGTCATGAATGCGCTCGTGGTTCACCACATAGCGGTCTATCCACGATGCGTCACGTGTCCAGTATATCCCGAACAGATTCAAGCACCACCCGGGCGGCATAATACGTGTCTCAACAATTTTCGGCATCACTCATAGGAAATACGCTTTTCTGACAATCTGAACAAACAATTATCAAAGATGTTTAAATGGTTAAAGCCATCTTGGCTTCACAATTTTCAGAATCATTTAATTGTCTTATATGGATAAACGAAAACTCACCGCAGAAAACGGAAGGCCTATAGCCGACAATCAAAACATTCAGACAGCAGGAGTCCGCGGGCCAGCCCTGCTTCAAGACCCGTGGTATACTGAAAAAATCGCACACTTCGACCGCGAAGTGATACCGGAAAGGCGCATGCATGCCAAAGGGTCAGGAGCATTCGGCACCTTCACCGTCACACACGACATCTCCACCTTCACGCGCGCATCCATCTTTTCCGAAATAGGCAAAAAGACCGAATGCCTCGTCCGTTTTTCCACCGTTGCGGGAGAACGCGGAGCAGCCGACGCCGAAAGAGACATTCGCGGATTCGCCATGAAATTCTACACCGATGCCGGCAACTGGGACCTCGTCGGAAACAACACTCCCGTCTTTTTCCTGCGCGACCCCCTCAAATTCCCCGACCTCAACCACGCCATCAAGCGCGACCCGCGCACCGGCATGCGCAGCCCCACAAACAACTGGGATTTCTGGACCCTTCTGCCGGAAACACTGCATCAGGTGACCATCACCATGTCGCCCAGAGGAATACCCGCATCCTTCCGCCATATGCACGGATTCGGAAGCCACACCTACAGTTTCTACAACAAAGACAACAAGCGCACATGGGTGAAATTCCATTTCAGGACACTCCAGGGCATCAAAAACCTCACCGACGAGGAAGCCGAGAAAGTCGTTGCAAAAGACCGCGAATCCAACCAGCGCGACCTGTTCGAAGCAATTGAGCGCGGCGACTATCCCCGCTGGCTCATGCAGGTACAGCTCATGACGGAAGACGAAGCAAGGAAATACCACATCAACCCCTTCGACCTCACCAAAGTGTGGTATCACAAAGACTTCCCGCTCAGAGATGTCGGCATACTCGAACTCAACCGCAACCCCGAGAACTTTTTCGCCGAAATAGAGCAGGCCGCGTTCAACCCCATGAACATCGTCGACGGAATCGGATTCTCGCCAGACAAAATGCTTCAGGGACGCCTGTTCTCCTACGGCGACGCCCAGCGCTACAGACTCGGAGTCAACCATAACCTCATCCCGGTCAACAGGCCGAAATGTCCGTTCCACTCCTACCATCGCGACGGGCAGATGCGCACCGACGACAACTACGGACGCACCCTGCCCTATGAGCCAAACAGTTTCGGCGAATGGCAGGATTCTCCACAGCTAAAAGAGCCGCCCCTCGCGCTCAACGGAGACGCATACAGCTATGACGAACGCGAATATGACGACGACTATTACACGCAGCCCGGAAAACTATGGCGTCTAATGCCACCGGAAGAGCAGACCCTGACCTGCGAAAACACGGCAAGAGCAATGGAGGGAGTGCCTTTGTTCATAAAACAGCGGCATGTACGCGCATGCCATAATGCCGACCCCGGCTATGGCACAAAACTGGCAAAGGCACTCGGAATCAGTCTCGAGGAAGCCCTGACGGCAGAAGACCCGGCCCACCCTGCGTGGGACAAACGAAACAAGGAATGACACAGCGCATTCCGATGCCACACGCATAGCAAAAGAAGACGTCCTGCAAGCATGCTTGCAGGACGTCTTCTTTTGGCGGAGAGGACGAGATTCGAACTCGTGGACAGGATTGCTCCCATCGTCGGTTTAGCAAACCGGTGGTTTCAGCCACTCACCCACCTCTCCGTATTCGGCAGGTTTTTCCGTTTCCGATGGTGCAAAATTACAAAAAATCTCGTAATCCAACAAATTTCGAACTATTATTTTTGAAAACATTTTATTTCATCCTCATTTTCAACCACATCCGCAACGCCATAGAAATGCTTACATCATACAAACAGCAAGGCCGCCGAACTCCAAAACCGGTTCGGCGGCCAATTGCGTCATAATACGAAGCGGTTCATACCTACTTAGGCAGTCTACTTAGTCCGTGCGAGTATCAGAGCCGACACCGGAGCCACCGTCAGGCGTCCTCCACGCGAAGTGCCGAGGCCATCGCTTTTCAAGCGGCCGTCCTCAGCTATCACAATCCAGTCGGCGCGGGGCACATTCACTTCCACAGGCTCCTCGGAACCATTGAACACAATTTTAATTTCCTTCCATTCGTCGCCGTTGGCATGGTTCTTTATGGAATAGCTTATGAGATTGGGCTGCGCCACCTTGTCGAACACGATGTTGCGGGCCACCTCCGAAGCGTCCGTCATGCGGAACGCCGGATGGGCCTTACGCAACGCGATGAGTTCGCGGTAATAGTCGAACTGCCCGCGGTTTGCGTGCTTGAGACTCCAGTCTATGGCATTAATGCTGTCAGGCGATTTATAAGAGTTGTGCACGCCCTTTTTGTCGCGGAATATTTCTTCGCCGCTCCACATGAACGGCGTACCCTGCGAAGTGAACACTATCGTCTGCGCAAGACGGGCGGCACGCATGCGCTGCTCAGGCGTGCTGCCGGGCATGGACGCAGCGAGTTTGTCGGTGAGCATAAGGTCGTCGTGGCACGACACATAATTGATTATCTGTGCCGGCGATGAAGCATAGGCGAACTTAGAATTGTTGCCCTTGGAATAATCCACCTGCGGATGCGCCGTAGAGCCGACGATTCCGATTTTCACAGTCTCCTCATTACCGGGCTTACCGGTAGCGAAGCCACGGTCGGCGGCATTGCTGTAATGGCCTTTCACGGCGTCGCGTATGTCGTCGGAGAACACTGCTATGCCCTGCATTTTCGCCACATTTTCCTTAAGGGCACGGCGTCCGGCGTCGAGAGGCGACGCCCCTGCCGTCCAGCCTTCGCCGTAGACGAATATCGACGGATTTATTTTCTTGAGTTCGGACGCTACGCGGTCCATCGTAGCCGTGTCGTGTATGGCCATGAGGTCGAAGCGGAAGCCGTCGATATGGTATTCCTTAGCCCAATACTTCACGGAATTCACTATGAAATCGGCCATCTGCCGGCGTTCCGACGCCGTCTCGTTGCCGCATCCGCTGGCATCGCTGTAGCTGCCGTCGGCATTGTGGCGGTAGTAATAGCCCGGAGCTGTGAGAGAGAAATTAGAGCCGTCGTTTTCGGCCGTGTGGTTGTACACCACATCCATCACCACGCCTATGCCCGCATCGTGGAGCGCTTTCACCATTTCCTTCATTTCACGCACGCGCACCGCAGGGTCGGCCGGATTAGTGCTGTAAGAACCTTCGGGAGCATTGTAGTTCTGCGGGTCATAACCCCAATTGTAGCCGTTGGAGGGCAGATTGGCCTCATCCACGCTGTTGTAGTCGTAGCTGGGAAGAATGTGCACATGCGTCACACCCAGTTCCTTAAGATGGTCTATGCCCGTAGCCTCGCCCTCCGGGGTGCGTGTGCCACGCTCGGTCAAAGCCAGGAATTTGCCCTTGTGCACGATGCCGCTTGTGGGATGCATGCTCATGTCGCGGTGATGCATCTCATAGATTACGGCATCTGTTATGTTTTTCACTTCAGGCCCGCGGTCCTCGTTCCATCCGTCAGGATTAGTGCCTGCAAAGTCGATTATAGCGGCACGCTTGCCATTGGTGCCAACGGCTTTCGCCCATACTCCGGGAGTTTCATCAAGCCATCTTCCCGCGTACTTCACGCGGAAAGTGTAAAACTTGCCGTAAAGTCTGGACGGGACGGACGCCCGCCATGTGCCGCTTTCGGTACGCAGCATGGCGAGGGTGTCTTCTGCGGCGCTGTTGCGGTCGGTAGGATACAGCAGCACTTGTGCGGCTTCAGCCTCGGGCGACCACAACGTGAAATGAGTGCCGGAGGAGTCGACGAGCAGTTCGAGATCAGAGCCTTCATAGGCAGGAAACGACGCAAAGCGCGCGTCGGATTCGGCCGCCATGGCAATAGTGGCGGCCATTGCGCCTATACAGGCTGTAAAAAGTCGGTGTTTCATGCTAATAGAATGTATGATATAATCAAGTAAATTCATTAATATCGGGCGCGGACGCGCTCCGATGTGCAGCCTTACACGCCCTCGACCGACACCTCGGATGTAAGGTCGGTAAGGCGGTGCTCAAGCTCGGTAGTGCTCAGCCGCGTCTCCAGTTTTCCGCGGTGGGCAATGGATATGTAGCCCGTTTCCTCGCTCACCACTATCGCCACAGCGTCTGTAGCCTGGGCTATGCCGAGCGCCGAGCGGTGGCGCAGACCGAGCGAACGGGGCACGTCGCTGTCGTGGCTGACCGGCAATATGCATCCCGCAGCCTCTATGCGGTGGCGGGCTATTATCATGGCGCCGTCGTGCAGCGGCGAATTCTTGAAGAATATGTTCTCGATAAGGCGTGTATTGATACGGGCGTCAATCATATCGCCGGTCTTGGCATAGGAATCAAGCGGCATAGCGCCCTGCACCACTATCAGGGCACCGGTCTTGCTCTTGGCCATGCTCATGCACGCGTACACCACAGCCATTACACGGCGGTGCGCCTCCGCCTCATGCCCCTCGCCTCCTGCGGCATGGTGGAAGATTTTGCGCAGGAAACGCCAGTCGCGATGGCTGCCCAGCTCCACGAGAAAGCGCTTTATCTGCTCCTGGAACAGGATTACGAGAATCAGCAGCCCTATGCTCATGAACTTGTCGAGGATAGTGCCCGTCAGGCGCATGTCGAGAATCTCCGACGCCACCACCCACACCACAATGAAGGCCATTATGCCGTAGAAGATGTTGAGCGTGCCGCTCTCTTTCATCAGGCGGTAGATGTAGTACAGCAGCGCGGCTACTATTACTATGTCGAATATGTCTTTTATTCCGAAATCGAGCATAGCGTCAAATGTTTTTTTCGGCTGCGGAGCCACAAAGCCGGGTATACATTTCCACCACCTGTACGGCCTCGGCTACATCGTGCACGCGGAGAATGGAGGCCCTGCGCTCCAGCGCGAGAATGTTGAGAGCCGACGTGGCGGGCAGAGCGTCGGCGGCGTCTATGCCGAGAAGCCGTGTGGCCATCGACTTCCGCGACATGCCGGCAAGCAAGGGACGCCGCAAAGCGTCGGCCACCGTGCCGAGAGCCGACAGCAAAGCGTAGTTCTGTTCCAGAGTCTTGGCAAAACCGAATCCGGGATCGACTATCACATCTGCCACACCCATCTGTTCCAGCCGGTCGACGCGTCCGGCAAGTTCCGCAATCACTTCCGCCACCACTCCGCTCTCGCCGTAGTCAGTGCGTGTGTGCATGTCGGCGGGAGTGCCCCGCATGTGCATCAGCACATACGGAACGCGCAGCCCGGCCACAGTGTCGAACATTGCTGCATCAAGCGTGCCGCCGCCTATGTCGTTCACAATATCCGCCATGCCGCTTTCAACGGCACGCCGGGCCACTTCCGCACGGAAAGTGTCGACGCTCACCGGCATATCCTCTCCGACGGCCTTTCGAACCGCCCGCAAGGCCGGCTCAAGCCGCGCCCACTCCGTGGAAGCGTCCGGTGCTGATGCGCCCGGGCGTGTTGAACATGCACCCACGTCAAGCATATCAGCCCCCTCTGCGGCCATACGCTCCGCCCGGGCCGCCACTTCCGCTTCCGTGCACGCGCGAGACGCAGCATAGAACGAGTCGGGAGTAGCGTTGATGATACCCATCACCGCCGGACGGCTGTAGCGCACCAGGCGCCCTCGTATATTGATGCTCAACATGGCCGGAGAGAGTTTGGGATTATCTGTTGGCGCGCTTGCGCTCAATCTCGTCAAGTATGATTTTACGGATACGAAGATGGTGGGGCGTAACCTCCACATACTCGTCTTCCTTTATGTACTCCAGCGCCTCCTCAAGGCTGAACACCACAGGAGGAACGATGCGCGCCTTGTCGTCGGCGCCGCTCGCGCGCATATTGGTGAGTTTCTTCGATTTCGTGACGTTCACCACTATGTCGTTGTCCTTGGCGTTCTCGCCCACGACTTGTCCGGCATACACCTCCTCCTGCGGGAAGATGAAGAAGCGTCCGCGGTCCTGGAGCTTATCTATGGCATAGGCATAGGCCGTACCGGCCTCCATCGCTATGAGCGAACCGTTGGTGCGGCGTTCGATTTCGCCTTTCCACGGCTGGTACTCAAGGAAGCGGTGAGCCATTATGGCCTCGCCGGCAGATGCCGTGAGCACATTGTTGCGTAGTCCTATTATGCCGCGCGACGGGATATGGAACTCGATATGCACGCGTTCGCCCTGGGCGGTCATGCTCACCATGTCGCCTTTTCGACGCGTAACCATGTCGATTATTTTCGACGCATACTCCTCGGTGACATTTATCGTGAGCAGTTCCACCGGCTCGCATTTCACACCGTCGATTTCCTTGATGATTACCTGCGGCTGTCCCACCTGCAGTTCGTAGCCCTCGCGGCGCATGGTCTCGATGAGCACAGACAGGTGAAGCACACCGCGACCCGAAACCGTCCACACGTCCTCGTAGTCGGCTTTGCGCACACGCAGGGCGAGGTTGCGGTCAAGTTCGCGAGTAAGGCGGTCGCCCACATGGCGCGACGTCACAAACTTGCCGTCGCGGCCGAAGAACGGGCTGTCGTTTATGGTAAAGCTCATCGACATAGTGGGCTCGTCGATGGCTATACGGGGCAGAGGCTCGGGGTTGGCTATGTCGGCCACGGTGTCGCCGATTTCAAAACCATCGATACCCACGAGAGCGCAGATGTCGCCGCTGCTCACGCTTTCCACACGTTTGCGACCCATGCCCTCGAATGTGTGCAGTTCCTTCACGCGCTGGCGCACCACGCTGCCGTCGCGTTTGCAAAGGGCTATTTCCTGTCCCTCGCGGATAGTTCCGCGGTGCACGCGCCCGATGGCAATACGGCCCACATAGCTCGAAAAGTCGAGCGAGGTTATGAGCATCTGCGTATCGCCTTCTATCACTTCTGGCTCGGGTATATATTCGATAATTGCGTCGAGCAATGGCAATATGTTGTCGGTAGGCTTGTCGGGCGAAGTATTCATCCAGCCGTTTTTGGCAGAACCGAAAAGCGTCGGAAAATTCAGCTGCTCCTCTGTGGCGTCAAGACTGAACATAAGGTCGAACACCATCTCCTGCACTTCCTCCGGACGGCAGTTGGGCTTATCCACCTTATTGACTACCACTACAGGCTTCAGACCTATCTGAATGGCTTTCTGAAGCACGAAGCGGGTCTGAGGCATCGGCCCTTCGAACGCATCGACAAGCAGCAGACAGCCGTCGGCCATATTGAGCACACGCTCCACCTCGCCTCCGAAATCGGCGTGTCCGGGCGTGTCTATGATGTTTATTTTGTAGCCTTTATAGTTGATGGATACATTTTTCGATAGGATAGTTATGCCGCGTTCGCGCTCAAGGTCGTTGTTGTCGAGAATGAGTTCGCCGGCATTCTGGTTCTCACGAAAGAGGTTGCCGGCAAGAAGCATCTTGTCGACAATGGTTGTCTTACCATGGTCGACGTGCGCGATAATGGCTATGTTCCTGATTTTCTGCATACGCTATTGGATTTTCTTTCAACATGCAAATTTACGCATTTCACACCAAAAATCCCTTATGGCACACGCGTTTTTTTTCAAAACCCGCAGCTACATGTAGCTGCGGCAAAACGGACACCGCCCCGCAGGCCGAAGCCTGCGGGGCGGTGTATAAAAACGGTTATAGGGCTTTATTCAGCATCGGGAGCCACACCCCACTGCTCGCGGGCAAGGCGGCAGTAGTTGTTGTAGCGCCACTGCGCGTTGTCCTTGGCGGCAGCGAACAGTTCGGCAGCCTCGGCGGGATACTGCTTCTGAACGGAAGCGTAGCGCACCTCGCCTTTGAGGAAGTCGTCAAACTGGTTCCAGTCAGGCTGCTTGCTGTCGAGCGTGAAGGGGTTCTTGCCTTCGGCCTCGAGAGCGGGGTTATAGCGCCACAGGTGCCAGTAGCCGCATGCAACTGCGAGTTCTTCCTCACGCTGCGAACGTCCCATGCCCGACTTCAGGCCGTGGGCGATACAGGGCGAGTAGGCGATGATGAGCGACGGGCCGTCGTAAGCCTCGGCCTCGCGGATGGCGCGGAGCGTCTGAGCCTGGTCGGCGCCCATTGCTATCTGTGCCACATACACATAGCCGTAGGTCGATGCGATAAGGCCGAGGTCTTTCTTACGCACGCGCTTGCCGGCGGCTGCGAATTTGGCGATAGCGCCCATAGGAGTCGATTTCGAAGCCTGGCCGCCGGTGTTGGAGTACACTTCAGTGTCAAGCACGAGCACGTTCACGTTCTTGCCGGATGCAAGCACATGGTCGAGACCGCCGAAGCCGATGTCGTACGCTGCGCCGTCGCCGGCGATAATCCACTGCGAACGCGCCACAAGGAAGCCCTTGAGTTCGAGAAGCGACTTGCAGAGGTCGCAACCGCAGGCTTCGCACAGAGGCACGAGCTTGTCGGCCACTTCGCGTGTCACACCAGCGCTGTCTGGGCTTGCGAGCCACTGTGCGGCAAGAGCCTTCATTTCGTCGGAGCAGCAGTCGCAGCTCTGCATGGACGTCATGATGTCGGCCACACGCGAGCGGATTTTCTCGGTGGCGATCTTCATGCCAAGACCGAATTCGGCAAAGTCCTCAAAGAGGGAGTTGGCCCATGCGGGACCGTTGCCGGCAGCATTTGTAGTGTAAGGAGTGGAAGGCACGGAACCCGAGTAGATGGATGAGCAGCCTGTTGCATTGGCCACCATTTCGTGGTCGCCGAAAAGCTGAGTGATCAGTTTCACGTAAGGAGTCTCGCCACAGCCGGAGCATGCGCCGGAGAATTCAAACAGAGGTGTGGCGAACTGGCTGTTCTTAACCATCTGCTTCACATCCACAAGGTTCTGCTTGCTGGCCACGTGTTCCACGCAGTAGTCCCATTCCTTCTGCACGTCAAGCTGGCTTTCGAGAGGCTTCATTTCAAGAGCCTTAACGCCTTTCTTGCCGGGGCATACGTCAACGCAGTTGCCGCAACCGAGACAGTCGAGCACATCCACCGCCTGCATGAAGCGCAGACCCTTCAGAGCCGGGCCCATGGCCGCCAGCGTCCTGTCTTCCGCGAAGGGAGCCGACGCCATTTCATTCTCGTCAATGAGGAACGGACGGATGGATGCGTGGGGGCACACATATGCACACTTGTTGCACTGTATGCAGTTCTCTTCGATCCATTCCGGAACGAATGCAGCCACACCGCGCTTTTCATAGGCGGCAGTGCCCTGCTGCCATGTACCGTCGGCAATACCGGAGAAATCCTTCACAGTAAGGTCGTTGCCTTTCTGGGCATTTATGGGACGCACCACGCGGCTGATGAATTCGGGCTCGTTTACAGCCTTCTTTTCATCGTCGGCAAGAGTGGCCCATGCGGGATCCACATCGAGTTTCTTGTACTCCGAGCCGCGATCCACGGCTTCGTAGTTCATATTCACGATATTCTCGCCCTTCTTGGCATAGCTCTTCACAATGAATTTCTTCATCTGCTCCACAGCAAGCTCCACAGGAATAACTTCCGTGATGCGGAAGAATGCGCTCTGCAGAATGGTGTTGGTGCGGTTGCCGAGACCTATCTCCTGAGCGATTTTGGTAGCATTGATATAGTAGACAGTGATGTTATGTTGGGCGAAGTAGCGCTTAACGTTGTTGGGCAGGTTCTTCGCAAGTTCCTCGCCTTCCCATATGGTATTGAGCAGGAATGTGCCGCCGTCACGCAGGCCGCGGGTCACATCGTAGAGGTGAAGATAAGCCTGCACGTGGCATGCCACGAAGTTGGGAGTGTTCACCAGATAGGTCGAGCGGATGGGCTCGTCGCCGAAACGCAGATGCGAGCAGGTGAAACCGCCGCTCTTTTTGGAGTCGTACGAGAAATACGCCTGGCAATATTTATCGGTGTTGTCGCCGATAATCTTGACCGAGTTCTTGTTGGCACCCACTGTGCCGTCGGCGCCGAGTCCGTAGAATTTGCCTTCGAACGTGCCGGGAGCGTCAAGGCTCAGCTCATCGCCCGTGGGCAGCGAAGTGAAGGTGACATCGTCCACGATGCCGATAGTGAAATGGTTCTTAGGCTCGGGCAATCCGAGATTCTCGTACACGGCCACTATCTGTGCGGGAGTGGTGTCCTTCGAAGCCAGACCGTAGCGTCCGCCCACGATGACGGGGGCGTTTTCCTTGCCGTAGAAAGCTTCTTTGACATCAAGATACAGAGGTTCGCCGTTTGCACCGGGTTCTTTTGTGCGGTCAAGCACGGCAATGCGCTTCGCAGTCGCGGGCACGGTGGCAAGGAGGTGCTTAACCGAGAACGGACGATAGAGGTGCACGGCCACAAGACCCACCTTTTCGCCTTTGGCGCGAAGATAGTCGATAGCTTCTTCGGCAGCCTGCGTCACCGAGCCCATGGCGATAATCACGCGGTCGGCTTCGGGATCGCCGTAATAGTTGAACAGGTGATACTCACGACCGGTGATTTTGCTGATTTCGGCCATGTATGCCTCAACGATTTCAGGCACTGCTTCGTAGTGCTGGTTGCAAGCCTCGCGGTGCTGGAAGAACACGTCGTCGTTTTCGGCCATGCCGCGTGCCACGGGAGCCTGGGGCGTAAGGGCGCGTTTACGGAAATCGGCCAATGCCTTGCGGTCGAGCAACGGAGCGAGGTCATCGGCTTCCAGAGCCTCGATTTTCTGTATCTCGTGGCTTGTACGGAAGCCGTCGAAGAAGTTCAGGAAGGGGATACTGCTGCGGATAGTGGACAGGTGTGCAACACCGGCCAGGTCCATAACCTCCTGCACGGAGCCTTCCGCAAGCATTGCGAAACCGGTCTGACGGCAGGCCATCACGTCCTGGTGGTCGCCGAAAATGCTGAGCGCATGCGATGCCAGCGTACGCGCCGATACGTGGAACACGGTAGGCAGCATTTCGCCGGCGATTTTGTACATATTCGGAATCATCAGCAGCAAGCCCTGCGAAGCAGTGTAGGTGGTGGTAAGAGCACCGGCCTGCAGAGAACCATGAACGGCACCTGCGGCGCCGCCTTCGCTCTGCATTTCCTGCACAAGCACTGTTTCGCCGAAAATGTTCTTGCGGCCTGCGGCAGCCCAGTCGTCGACATATTCAGCCATAGTGGACGAAGGGGTGATGGGGTAGATGGCGGCCACTTCCGAGAACATATAGCTCACGTGAGCGGCAGCCTGATTACCGTCGCAGGTAAGAAATTTCTTTTCTTTACTCATAAACGTAGGTAAAAGTTGGTTGTATACGAAATTATTGATTTACAATTTATTGCGGGCCGTCTGCACGAGGCCGCCCTTTCGCGATGCAAATATACGAAAATTCACGCACACAGGCAAAAAATCAAGCGATAAAGCCCGACAGTCAAGCCGGATTTATATCGCTTTAACTCTAATATACAGACATATACAAAAACGCATGCCACGGAGCGCCCGCACAGAGACTCAATCGTCCACGCCCACTTTCTTTATGCCTCCAAGGGCATTGAATGTCAGTTCAACCCCGTCGGAAAGCTTCAGTTCGTAAGCCCCGCTGCGCTTTTTCGTTATCTCCGTTATATCCACTCCTTTGTGGTTTTTATTCACATAATTGCGGATGGCACGCAGTACAAGGCCGCTCGGAACGGCTCCTTTCTTCATTCTCACCGACGTCCACTTGCCGGAAGGGTTGAATTCTATTTTGGTGCCGTCGGTCAGGCGCACATCGTAATCGGTCTTTCTTAACAGATGCCTGTCCACCTTTATCATACCCACCTTCTTGCCGGGAAAATGCTTGGTCAGCATCTCGCGGGCCGTTTCCGGCAACTGTTCGCGGTCAAGAGTGTACTTGTCGGCGCGGGCAGCGAACACGACCGCCGTCACAAACGCCATCAGCAATAAAATCTTTCGCATATTCAGCTATGTTTTATTTTGAGTCCAGACTCTAAATGCTTTCGTGCGGCTTTATGTTCGTTTTTTTTGCTACCTTTACATCATAAAAATATATAATGATGGACATCTACGAAAAACGGCGCCGACGCGCCATTGCCCGCATCGCCGGCTTACCGGCTGTGAAAGTGTTGTTTGTGTGCCTCGGCAACATATGCCGCTCGCCGGCCGCACATGGCGTCATGCAGGCAATAGTCGACGCACACGGCGATTCCGCCCTATGGCACATAGACTCCGCAGGAACAGGCGATTACCACACAGGCGACCTGCCAGACCGGCGCATGCGCGTGCATGCACAGCGGCGAGGCTACAGCCTCACGCACAGGGCACGGCAGGTACGCGAGACCGATTTCGACGACTTCGACCTGATTGTGCCCATGGACGCGTCCAACGAACGCAGCCTCATGCGCCTCGCACCCTCCACGGAACTTGCTGAAAAAATAGTGCCCATGGCAGCCTGGATAGACATCTGCACGCGCTACGACCATGTGCCCGACCCCTACTACGAAGGCGCCGAAGGCTTCGAACTCGTGCTCGACCTGCTCGAGAACGCCTGCAACAGGCTTTTCGACGACATCGAGCGCGAAAAAAAAGCGCCGGCCGAAAACAAATAGCGCACAAGGCGGTTTTCTATTAATAAGAAAACATTCGTCACACACACCGCATTATGCACATCGTCAGAAAAATAGTCAGAATATTGTTTTTCATCCTGTTCGGAGCCGTACTCCTGATAGCGGGCAGCATTTTGGCGCTCTATTCGCCATGGACTCAGGAAACACTGCGCCGTGCCGTGACCGAACGCTTTTCCGACCCCGAAGATGTGCAGATATGCCTTGAAAGCATCCGTCTGCGGCCGCCTCTGCGCCTCGAACTCGCAGGGCTCGACATCGTGCAGCACCGCGACACCGTGATTTCCGCCGACAGATTCAGCGCCGACATCGCACTGCTTCCGCTCATCGGCGGCACGGCCTCCGTAGCCGACGCGAGCCTCCAGGGCGGCTACTACCGCATCGGCGCACCCGATTCGGCCATGTGTCTGAACATCCGCGCCGACATCGCCGACATTTCCTCCGCAAGCGTGGCGCTCGCCACAATGGCCATCGACGTCGACGACGCCACGCTCAGCCGATGCCGCATAGACATGGTTCTGAACCCCGACACCGCCACCACTCCGGCACCTGCGGCTGCCGACACATCCGACATGACTTTGCGCCTCGGCCGTGTGCGGCTCCGCCAGTTGGACTACACCATGCGAATGCTCCCCGTCATCGACTCTCTCTCGACGCATATCGCAGACGCCACCCTGCTCGAAGGCAACATCGCTATGCGCGAGCAGTCAATATCGCTCCGGTCGCTCATCGGCAGCGGACTCGCCGCTGCCTACATCGCACCCGACTCGGCCACCATAGCCGCCACGCCCGTGGCTCCGGAATCCGCCCCCTCCGCACCATGGACTGTAACCATCGACAGCATAGCATTCGACTCATCACGGGCATTATACACCACCAACGGCATAAAGCCGCAGCCCGGACTCGACTTCGCCTACATAGAAGTAGATTCCATGAAGCTGCGCATCAGCGATTTCTACAACCGGGCGACCATAGTCCGCGTACCGCTCAGTATCAGCGCCACCGAGCGCAGCGGGCTGCGTCTCTCCACCCGCGGCACCCTCCTTGTCGACTCTGCGGCCCTGGCGCTCGACGCTTTCAGCCTTACCACCCCTGCCACATCTCTCGACTTCAGCTACATGATGGGTATGGGCGACCTTGCCTCCGACCCCACTCTCCCTGTGAGTGTTAAAGCAAGCGGACGCATCGGCACCGCCGACCTCCGCCTCATGTTTCCGGCGTTCACGCCATTTCTTGCCGGCTTACCGGCAGAAGGCATCACCGCCACGGCCGACGCATCCGGCACGATGGGAAAAATTGAAATCCGCACACTCGCTCTGCGGCTCAACGGGCGTCTGGACATGAACGCGTCAGGCAGTATATCGAATCCGATGCAGCCGCAGCACATGGGCGCCGACATCCGTCTTGCCGGACGCATATCCAACGCCGCTCCAATCGCCCGCAACTTCCTCGACCCTGCCACCATGCGCAGCGTGAGCATCCCGCCCATGAGTCTTGACGGCCGCCTGCGCATGACCGAAGGCATGAACATTGCCGGACGGCTCACGGCGCTCACAGGCAATGGCCGCATAGCCCTCGACGGCTCATGGAACAGCCGCGCGGAAAACTACCGTGCGGAAATCGACACCCGTGATTTTCCCGTCAACGCATTCATGCCTCTGCTCGGCGTAGGACGCGTCACGGCATCCGCCACCGCATCGGGCCACGGACTCGACATAGCGTCCGAGTCCACACGCATGAGCGCACGCGCCGACATCGGTTCGGCCGAATATTCAGGCCACATCTACACAGGCATCACAGCCGACGCCACGCTCGCATCAGGCACCGCACACGTGGAAATCAACTCCACCGACCCGGACATGCTCGCCAACATCACCGCCGAAGGAAATCCGGCCGGCGACATCCTCGACTGGGACGTCACAGCCGACGCCACACGCATCGACCTGCACGCACTCGGATTCTCGGCATCGGAAAACACCATATCAGCCACACTGCGCGCCAACGCTTCCTACGAAACACGCACGGCATACATAAAAGCCGACGCCACACTCGACCGCATGCAGATGCGCACAGCCACTGCCGAATACGACATCAGCGACATCAGCCTCGGATTCAGCACCGACTCTACCACGCAGGCCGCCCTTACCAACCGTGACTTCCACGCCGCTCTCGCCGTGGAATGCCCGCTCGACACCATTCTCGCAAGCACCGACAGCATCGCTGCGGCCATGACCGCCATGTCTGCGGCCCGACGCATTGATGCAGCGCGCCTGCAGCGCTCCATTCCGCGCATGACACTCACGGCACGCGGAGCCCGCGACAACTTTATAAACGACATGCTCGCACCGTCGAAAATGAGCGTAGACAGCATCCGCCTGCGCTTCGACAACGACAGTACCCTCGCCTTGGACGGCCGTGTACTCGGAGTGCACACGCCCTCGATTACCATCGACACCCTCAGCCTCGGCGCCGCACAATTCGCAGGCACGATATTTTTCAATGCCGACGCCGACAACCGTCCCGGCACACTCGACAAATTCGCCCACGTAACCCTCAGTGGCCTCGCCACAGGCAACATAGCGGCCATGCGCGTGCGACAACGCGACATACAGGGTCTCACAGGCTACGACATAGGCCTGCAGGCCGTTATGGCCGACAGCGTGGTGCGCGCATCCATAATGCCGCTCAACCCCGTCATAGGCTATCAGGACTGGACCGTGAACGCCGGCAACTTCATCAGCTACAACACTTCCGACAGACACGTCGACGCCGATATCCGCATGAGTGGAGGAGGCAGCAGCGTTGAGATCTTCACCGAGCACATGCACGGCACACACTGGCAGGAAGACCTTGTGCTAAGCATCAAAAACATCCACGTCCAGGACTGGATAGCCCTCAACCCGTTTGCTCCTCCCGTCAAAGGCGACCTGAGCGCAATGTTCCGCCTCAACTACAACGAGCACATGCAGATCAACGGAAAAGGCACCGTCGACACCGACAACTTCTACTACGGGCGCGAACGCGTGGCCGACATACATGCCGAAGCCGACATCACCACCGCACCCGGCGGCGCGCTTACGGCAAGCGCCGACATTTCATTCGACGGACATCGCGCCATCACCCTGCGCGGAGCATTGAACGACAGCACGCTCACCGCGCCCATGAACCTTGACCTCTCAGTCATACACATGCCGTTGAGCGTGGCCAACCCCTTCCTCGGCTCATCCACCGGACGCCTTAAAGGCACCCTCAACGGCTCTCTCGACATCGTGGGCTCCACCGACTCGCCCACCCTCAACGGATGGCTTGCGCTCGACTCAGCGGCCGTGTACCTCGCCATGACCGCGACTGACTACCGCATCACGGCCGACACAGTGCCCGTTGTCGACAATCTCGCCACATTCCGCAACTTCGCCATATACGGCACCAACGACAACCCTCTCACGCTCAACGGCACAGCCGACATTCGCAACTTCGCATCACCGCAAATCGACCTCACCCTGAAGGCCCGCGACATGCAGGTAGTGAACTCCAGGCGCGCAGTGCGCGGAGCCGACGTCTACGGCAAGGCATTCGTCAGCCTCGACGCAAAAGCCGCCGGCAACTTCGACTTCATGCGCATCAACGCCGCCCTTAAGGTGCTGTCAGGCACCAATGTCACCTACGTGATGCCACAGGCTGCGGCCATGCTGCAGAACCGCAGCACCGGAGAGATGGTGAAATTCGTCAACTTCAACGACTCAGCATCCGTAGCGGCTGCCGACTCCGTAGCCCGTTCCGGCATGTCGATGCTCCTCGACGCCACCGTAGCCTTCGAACCCGCATCCACCATCAGCGTCGACCTCTCGGCCGACGGAAAAGACAAAGTGCAGATTCAGCCCACAGGCGAACTCTCCTACACACTCACACCCATGAACGACGACGGACGACTTTCCGGGCGCATCAACATCAACGGCGGATTCGCACGCTACAATCCCCCGCTCATGGGCGAAAAGCTTTTCAACTTCGACCCCTCCAGCTACGTGGCCTTCAACGGTCGCATGATGAACCCAACCCTCAACATCCATGCCGTAGACGTGATAAAAGCCAATGTCACACAGGAAGGGCAGAACTCACGTCTTGTCAACTTCAATGTCGGCCTCTCCGTCACAGGCACGCTCGAACAGATGAAAGTGGCCTTCGACCTCAGCACCGACGACGACATCACCGTGGCCAACGAGCTGCAGGCCATGAGCCCCGAACAGCGAGCCAACCAGGCCATGAACATGCTCCTGTACAACACCTACACCGGCCCGGGCACTCGCGGCAACGCCGCACTCGGAGGCAACGCCCTGTTCTCGTTCCTCGAATCCAGGCTCAACTCCTGGGCGTCCAACACCATAAAAGGCGTCGACGTCTCCTTCGGCATAGACCAGTACAACCGCACAGTCGACGGCAACACCTCGTCCACTATGAGCTATAGCTACCAGGTTTCGAAATCACTGTTCGACGACCGGTTCAAGATAGTGATAGGCGGCAACTATTCCACCGATGCGAACGCCGACGAAAACTTCTCCCAGAACCTCATCAACGACATCTCCTTCGAGTACTTCCTCAACCGTGCGCAGACAATGTACATACGCCTTTTCCGACACACAGGCTACGAAAGCATACTCGAAGGCGAAATCACCAAAACCGGCGTAGGCTTCGTATATAAGCATAAACTCAACTCACTGCGCGACCTGTTCCGCCGTAACAGAAACACAACCGAGACACCGGAGTAGAAAAAAACGCGCCGCACCGCAAACAAAACACCCGCCAAAGCGTTATTGTAGCAGAACGCCAGAGAACATTCTCCGAAGGCGCACATAACAGTTACAATACCGAAATTCACATGAACTACCTCACACACGACAAACTCGTCATCGTCGGCGCAGCCGGCATGATAGGCAGCAACATGGCCCAGACAGCAATCATGATGGGTCTCACTCCGAACATCTGCCTCTACGACCCCTACGGCCCGGCGCTCGAAGGCGTAGCCGAAGAACTCCGCCATTGCGGCTTCGAAGGCGCTGAAATCACCTTCACCACCGACGTTCGCGAAGCATTCACCGGAGCAAAATACATAGTCAACTCCGGCGGCGCCGCACGCAAAGCCGGAATGACACGCGAAGACCTCCTGAAAGGCAATGCAGGCATAGCCGAAGAATTCGGTAAAAACGTGCGCCAGTACTGCCCCGACGTAAAACACATCGTCGTAGTGTTCAATCCCGCCGACATCACCGGACTGATAGCCCTCCTCTACTCCGGCATTGAGCCGTCGCGCCTCACCACACTCGCCGCACTCGACAGCACTCGCCTGCGCAGCGAGCTCGCCAAGCAGTTCGGAATCCCGCAGGACAGCATAACCGACGCACGCACCTACGGAGGCCACGGCGAACAGATGGCCGTATTCGCATCCACATGCCTCGTCGACGGCGTAGCGCTCACCGACATCATTAGCACCGAACGCTTCCCCGACAGCGCATGGCAGGAACTCCGCACACGTGTCGTACAAGGCGGAAAAAACATCATCGATCTCCGTGGCCGCTCCTCATTCCAAAGCCCAGCCTATCTGTCCATCGAAATGATAGCCGCCGCAATGGGAGGCAAGCCGTTCCGTTGGCCAGCAGGCACATACGTAAACAACGACCGCTACAGCCACATAATGATGGCCACCGAAACATCCATCACGAAAAACGGCGTCGCATGTAAACCCATAAAAGGCACACCCGCCGAAATGGAGGAACTCGACAAGAGCTACCGCCACCTCTGCGCCCTTCGCGACGAAGTCATCGCCATGGGTGTCATGCCCCCCATCTCAGAATGGCACAAACTCAACCCACACCTCAACAAGCACACCTGCTGAAAAAGCGCATAGCGCCAAATCCCGATATCAGCCTCGGACAACGAACGCACCCGCACTCGTAGTCCGGGGCTTTCGTAGTCCCCGAAAAGGCAGAGCCGCATAGCGGCGGCTCTTTCGCCGACAACGACACACGCGTACATCCATGATTACGAAATACGACGGAACGGATGATATAAAAAAACGGAATGGGCGCAAAGCACCCATTTTTCTATGGAATATAAATGCATGTGACGCCGCGCTGGTGACGGTTGCTCCATATGCACGGCCGGGCATGGAGCAAAGGCGCAGAGCGCCGGGCGGCCGCGTAGCGGCAAGTCTCAATCTTAGCCCCGGGCAATGGCCGCAGAGCGGTCGCGGCCCGGGGGGAGGGTCGAAGCCCCCCAAAAGGCAGAGCCGCATAGCGGCGGCTCTTTCGCCGACAACGACGCGCGTATGTATACAAAGAGCCCCGGGCTTCCTTTCGGAGGTCCGGGGCTCGG
>ERZ777305.461-NODE-461-length-66854-cov-13.794443_pt1 | contig 66854 bp, 61 predicted proteins | sample MGYA00374965_ERZ777305 | MGnify/ENA primary metagenome ERZ777305 (study PRJEB29328, sample SAMD00013331) | mouse gut metagenome | study: EMG produced TPA metagenomics assembly of the Metagenome analysis of fecal microbiota from mouse which was promoted...
CAAAGCCGGAAAATCAAAGGATTTTATCTGGTTTGGGATGTGGGAAGTTTGAGTATATAAGATTAATTTAACACTGAAAATGTTCCCTCTCGTCTGTATATCTATATTTCCATTATATAACTCCACAATTTTCTTGACGTTTTTTAATCCAATACCATGCTGTTCTTTTTTCTTTTTTGTTGTCAGGAAAATTCTACTGCCATCTCTTTTATTTACTTCCGAAATAGTTTCTGTCACATAACTGTTTTCTATCTGAATCTTCAGTACACCTTTTTGTAATGCGATATAAACATTCAGATATTTTCTTTCCGTCTTCCTTGCTGCTTCTATTGCATTTTCCAGCAAATTTCCAATCAGCACATTAAGATCAAAGGAGTGCATGATTTCTTCAGGAAGTATTACCTTTACATCAACCGTCTCTAATTCCGCCTTTGCCTTCTGCAGCATATAGTTCAAGACGCTGTCAATCTCCACATTACCCGAAGAAACAATCTCTTTAGGATTATGGATAAAATATTCCATACGGTCTATATAATCCTGAATTTCTACTACATTGTACTTGTTTGCCAGCAGTTTCAATTCATTCATATGGTGTTTCATGTCATGCCGCATTGCTTTCACCTTCTCTTCACTCTGAAAGACCGCATCAAGCTGATTTGAATAGATCTGCACTTGATTTTTCAGCATCTCCGTCTCATATTTTTGCGAGATAGAGTGGAGCAATTGATTATATAAATAAAGCATAAAAAAGTTAACAATAAGCAATCCCAAAGCCACAGCAGCTATCCCTACTTCCTCGCAGACCTCCGAATATGCCAGGAACCAAATGATAATTATGCTGCATAGAGGCACCACTATCAGTGAAACATTCTGTGTCTGCTCTACATTTCTATGTATTGTAATGATTTTTTCCGCCAAAAGCAGGCACACCAAAATCATAAATACCGATACCATTTCATAAATCTGGTCAAACCTCTGCCCGTCCTCATACTGTATAAACAGCATAGTGCCAGCAATATCGCACCCCATGTTAATCAAGTATATCGATCCTGTTACAAATAGATTTGTTTTAACCGACTTTGTATACAATCGCACAATTCCGCTGATTCCTATCAGGTTGCACACAATATTAATCCACATCGTATGAAATGCCCAAAACAGTGTCATATTGAGAACATAAAAACAAGCGCATATAAACAAAATCTGTTCTTTCTTTCGCACTGCTTTACCAAAAAAGATATTTACAAATCGGTAAATCAAATAGATTCGCAATAAATTAGTTGTGGCACTAATCATAAAATCAAACATAACTATTCGTCCCTCAATATCCTTTCCCTGACCTGTTTACGATTTATTTTGCTGATTGTTAATATTGTTCCATTTACCAATTCTACCATTTCATAGGTATACCGCAAAACATATTCTTTATTGATTACATATGACTGATGAATCATGATGAAATCATCTGTCAACCCTTTCATAATATCTTTTAACTTACCATACATCTCATATACATCATGCGGTGTTACGATTTTTATCTTTTTTGCCCCGCTTTCAAAATACATAATATCCCCCATGGCAATGTAGTAATAGTCTTTCCCCTGTCTAAATTCAAATCTTTCATTTCGCTTTTTAATGATTTTGATTGCCGTATCCATCGCATGATTAATATGATCCTGTAAAATTGGTTTTACTAAAAAATCCATAGGCTGCGTTTTAAATAACTGCAGGGCATAAGACGCTTTTCCTGAAATATAGATGATCTGCAATCCCATATTATCCAACACGCTTCTGATGTAACTTCCAACCTCTATCCCTGTCATTTCAAATAATTCAATATCAAGAAATAGAATATCCAAGTGATTACCCTGCGCCAGATAATCTCTTAACCCTTCTCCAGTGTACCAAATCTGCACCTCAACCTGAACTGTCTTTTCTTCTGCATACCGCAGCAGCATATTTTCAATAGCTGTGCAAATATTTTCTCCGTCATCACATATTCCTATATTATACATACCACACCTCGTAATATTTGTTTTGCAAAATGATACATCTTTCATGTTTATATTTCAACCCTTTCTCCTGTGCCTGTTTTGGTACTAATCTTTTTAAAATTGCAAACTAACTACTCTAAGTATGAACCATTTCCTTATTTTTGTAAATATAAATATTTTAAATATATTATGGGTATTTGAAATAGTATAAACTTATTTTGTGGAGGTGTGGAATGGACGAAAAATTTATCCAGGAAAGAATCAATGAATTACGCATGAAAAAGAATATCTCCGAATATCAGCTTAGTCTGGAACTGGGACACAGCCAGGGATATATTCAGGCGATAACCTCCGGCCGTAATCTTCCCTCTATGAGCGCCTTTCTTGACATCTGCGCTTATTTTGACATTACACCCTCTGAATTTTTTAATCCTTCTGTCAATAATCCAAGCCTGCTCAGAGGCATAATGGAAGATGTGGAAAAATTGTCAGAAAATGATTTACTGCTTCTCTCCACCGTACTCAAACGCTTTTTAGAACTATATCCCAAACCACAGAGTTGATATAGTATGGTTCTTAAAATACTTCTTTTTCCGCTTTTAATCTTTCTGTTAAACTGGGAGTTCAAGGAGGTATCAAACTGACCCCCTCCCCCGGCCACTGGCAGGCAAATATGATTTGTTGCCTGTCACGGAAAAAATCTCCTGTAATGCAAGTATTTTCACCCTTTGACAAATGTCCTTGTACTTTATTCCCAGTTACGCTGGCAATACCCCTTGTCTTTCCGGCATTGTTATTATCTGCGCAACATTTTAACCAGATCAACAAACTGCGCCTGTTTACTTCATCAGAACCCCCTGTATTCCCCTTTTCTCTCTGTTCCGCTACACTTTCGCTTTCCAGTATGCCTGCAAATTGTTCTCTGCACAAAATGTCTGTATTTTTCTGTGCAATAACTACAGGTTCTTCACCTGTCTGTTCCAATTTCTCTGTCTGCATATTTTTCTCCGGCTCAACAATCAGTTCTGAAACATTTGCTTTCTCTGCGAAATGCAACGTATATAGATTTGAGGTCTGCCCCTTGTTTCCCTCTCGAAACCGGCTCTCCTTTGTAACATATCCGGCCTCCACCAATTCCCGCATGGCACGCTTGACTGTGGATATACTGATATGCAGATCACGGCTGATGGTGGGTACAGCCGGAAAGCAGGTCTGCTCCTTGTCAGAACGGTCAATTAAATATATAAGAACCTGCAATGCCCTGCTCTTTAATTGTGACTGATATGCTGACTGTTTCATCTCAAACTGGTTCATAATCGTTTCCTTGCCTCTCTTATTTTTTCGCTTAATTTATCCTGTTTCTCTGGCGGAGTTAAAATTAGGCGGTCTACCCACCATAAACTGTGTATACCGCCCGCTCATTATCCGCCAAAATTCTGCAATCATACGATCCATATAATACGCAAATCAGTTCCCAACAATATATCTCCCTATGACATTCTTGAAAACTTTTGCATTAGGGCCGCCGTCCATGCAGTCCGGCTGGTATTCCAAAAAGAATACCTTATGGTAATCGGTCTGGAATGCCTCTGCGTAGGTATCACGCAATGACTTTTCCACAAACGGGCACAGTATGAAAGCTGTTCTCGTCTCGTACTGCTCCAGGAGCCTCATGGTATGCTCCATTTCATAAGGTTTCATGCCACAGACCAGCAGCAGAATATCCGCATCCGGCTCCGGCCTGCCCGTTCCGTAATCTTCTATCAGGAAATGGAACCCTGCCCCCGGGGCCTGTGTCCCATACCACATTTTCTCCAGACGGCATCCGCCCGCCTCTTCCTCCATCTCATAGGCATCCCGCAGGAAAGGGATGATGCCGCTGCTATTCTTCTCCACATAGGCCACACTTGCCCCCACGCTGCCCAGCCATGCGGCAAACCCCAGCGCCGTGGTGGTGGTTCCGATACGGCTTTGGGAACTTACCATGGCAATCCTGACACGATCCGCATGGAAATGGTAATGTTCCCCCTGCTTTTCAGAACTTTCCCTCTCCCTGGGGCAGAACCTTGTCATGCCCCGGCTGCTTAGGGACTGCCTGATCTCCTCCTGCATCTCCCATATCTCTGTGCTGGTGACGATATTACCCACCCCGGCATCCAGCAATGCCCGGCACAGCGGGTCATTCTCCCGCAGCCCCTCGCAGATCACGGTGATCCTGGCATTATACATTGTCAGAAATTCCTCAATGGCATGGGCAAAGTCCCCGTCCTCATCCCCGAAAGCGATACGGTCTAACACCAGTTCCGTACAATGGGAGAAATTCCGCATATCATAAACCACAAACTGCTTTAGCATGAAATTCCCCGTCATCTTCTTAACCGGCAGGGCATCCTCCTGCTCTGCCAGAAAGTCCAGCAGATTGGTATGCTGCTGGGATGATAAATATAAAATCATAGCCTGATTTCCTTTCTCTCACTTTGATATAGCCCAGAACGGGCCTCCTGCCCCCACCCTCTGCTTTGCCTCACTCAGGATAAGGGATAATTCCCATTCCTGATTACTCCGTTTCAGGCTGGCGGGATCCGCCACAAGGACTCTGCCCTCCGGTGTGATCCCCCGCAGCACAATGAAATGTCCGCTCTTTGTGAAATGCCCCTTTGACATAAGGGCAACCACCAGCTTTCCCTCTGCGAGGGCATCCGCCACATCCTCCGCCTCAAGGCTCATATCCACCGAGAGCCCCCAGTGTTCCGCCGCCTTTGGTATCAGGCTGTGGTAGGAGCCGCCGCCCGGACAGTAATATCCGTTCTCATAGGACCATTCTGCCATTTCCACCGGATCCACATTTGTGCCTGTGAACGTGGATACCACCATGCTCATGCTTGTGGGGCCGCACCCGTGGGTGCCGATCTTGTCCTGTCCGTATGGTTCCTCTTTCCAGCGCTCGTCAAGCTGGTTATAATAAACCATCTGTATCTCCCCGTCCCTGCCCAGCAGGATGTCCTCGTCATATTCCTGCCCGTCCGCCTCCCGGAAGTCCCTGTCAAAGATGCCGGAGTCATTGTTGTAACCGTAATCTTTCTGAAACACATCCACGGCGGCGGCTTCTCCCCCGGAAAGCCAGTCAGCCAGGGCGGAGAAAGGGCTTGTGACAATGTACAGTACCAACGCAATCAAAAGCAGCAGAAAGATGACCGGCCCCAGGATAAGTGCAAACAGCCTTTTCCTGCCCTCCTTATCCTTTGCGGCCTGCAAAGCTGCCTCCGCCAGCAGTTTCACAATAACCGGATCTGCCATGTTATCACCTCCGTTTTCTGTAAAGCAGGCAAGCGCCTAACGCCCCCCTGCTTTGCCCATATAATCGAATTTATACTCCGGTATGTCAAACTGGATATGGAGCCGTTTCGCACCCGCCATGAACAGGGCGTGCCCCCGCTTTCTTGCCAAAAGCAGTTCCTGCTCCGCCTCCGTCAAATCATAAAGGTCCGCCGTTTCTTTCAGGTTCTTCCCGTCCGTCCCCATGAGGATCTTGTAACAGGGGATGTCAAGCAGCGCCTGCCCGTACTGCTTGATGCTCTCATGCAGGAAATCCACCAGGCTGTGGGAGATGATGCCCAGCGCCGCCTCATACTTCCTGGCCCGTTTCATCACATTCCTGAGATAGACAAGGGACTGGGGCACTTTCTGGTCGATCATCAGATATGCCTCATCACAGATGAGCAGCACACGCTCCTCCCTGTCACGGCTCATCTGCTCCCAGTCATAGGTCAGGATATTAAAATACTGGGTGCGCTTGACATTATCGCCTGTTTCCTGCAGGGCATGGGTGTCCATGACCGTAAAACGGGAACCGCCTGACACCGTGGTATGCCCGTTCCAGATAAAGCTGTCTGCGCCCTCGGCAATGTCATATAAAAGCATTGCAAGGTCGGTATAGACAGAGTTTTCTTTTTCCGCCTCCGTCTTTTCCCGCACCAAGGCATAAAGGTCTGAGAAAACCGGGAAGTCCTGGGGCCTTAACCCGGCCACATCCGTTTCCCATGTGATGTGAAACCTCTGGTAAAGCTCCACCAGGCACTTTTTGAGAACCGCTTTCTGCATATCCGTCAGGGACGGGATATAAAGGCTGAAGAAGATTTCCAGATTTTTCATATGCATGGCCAGCTCACTGAGCTGGCCATTGACAAGGTCATTCATGCCGTACCCCTCATCCCTGTACAGCCGCAGTTCCTCTTTTTCGTCCTCGTCATCCCTGGGCGACGGCCTGACCTGGAGAGGGTTGATCATCCCCCTGGAGCCGCCTGCCGCATTGATCCAGTCACCGCCCAGATTCTGGCACAAATCCTTATACTCTGATTCCGGATCAATCACAATGATGCGTGTGCCTTTCATGTATTCCGCCAGCAGGATATGCTTGATGGCCGTGGACTTCCCCACCCCGGAATTGCCCATGACACAGAAATTGCTGTTGGTCCTGTCCCCTCCCCGTTTCCACACATCCACGATCACCAGGCCGCCGCTGGTGTCCTTGGCAAAATAGTACCCCTCCCCATCGTTAAAACCGCTGCTGGCAAAGGGAAACCCGCCCACAAAAGTGGAAAAGGGGACTACCCTCTGCAGGATGCCCTCCATCTTCACATGATTGGGGAATGTGGGGGAAAGGTGCATGAATGCCTCCTTCTGCAGGTTGGGGATTGCCCTGATCTTGCACTTCATGACACTGGCAGCGCTCTCCGCCCGGCGGCAGGCTCTTTTAAATTCCTTTTCATCACCGGCCACTGGCATAATTTCCACGCTCATCAGCCCTACGGTCTCCCCCTCCCTGTCAATCTGCATGATGACCTTTTCTCCGTCCTCGGCGGCCTTTTCCGCCCGCTGCCTTGACAGGGGATCCTTTGCCCCGTCCGCAAGCCCCCTCTGCTGTACCACGCTCCTTGAGATGGCATTGATAAGGGCTCCGTTATCCACCGGTGTAAAACCGATGGACACATAGGTGCCGGGGATATTCGTCAGCCTGGAGAGCCACTCCACCTCCACTTTCTGCGGATAACGTATAATGCCGTAAGCCTTTCCGATATTTTCCCCGATGGAAAGCCTGTTCTTTTCAAAAGACAGTCCCATGGGCGTCACTACATTTAACAGGGCATTGTTCACCGGCGCCTGTTCCGCCGCCTGCGCTGTACGCTTCATCATATCACTCCCTTCAGCATGGGCATACTTGCCGCCGTTTCCGCATCTTCCAGATGGGTGTAGGACGGGTTGTTTACAAGGTTGAGCAGCCGCACGATCTCCTTTTCTGCCAGAATACCGCAGGCCACGCCCCCTGCCGCAAATTTTTCGCAGAGCAGGGATGCCCTCCTTAACAGCTCCCTCTCGGTTCCCTCCTCCTGTTTCTCCCAAATCGCAATATAGAACTGCCGCTCCACGATCTCCCCTGACAGGGCAAACCCTCCCATCTGCAGGATTTCCTGCCGCAGCAGCTCTTTCCGCTTGTCCTCCGCCTCCTTTAACATCTCCCCCATTTCCGTGATCAGCGGGGATATGTCCACCGGCCGGGACAATGCCATGAATTTGAAAGGATACTGGATGTCGGAAAGCTCTGCCGTCAGCGTTTTTATCAGCGCATTCTTTTCCGCCCTGCTGTACAGGTCAATGCTGACGGCCTGGATCCGGAGATAGACAAACACCATCCCGTCACGGGTGTACAGGTACTTGTCCCGGATGTCCTTTACGTTGATAAACTGCTGTGCGGTCTGTATGGCCGCACTGTCCGCATCCGTCTGCGGACGTTTCCTGGCTGTTTTTATAAACAACAGCAAAATGCCGCCCCCTGTCAGGGTGACGGCAAGCATGATTATAGGAAATAAAAGACTGTCCATCTTATCCTCCGCTATTCTAATTTAATGGTCTGACGTGCCAGTCCGAAAACAGGTTGTCCTGCACCGTCACGGCGTCACTTAAATGGATGCGCAGCATCCCCGCAGGCGTCCAGGCATCCATGACCTGCGCATACACGGTATAATCCCCATCCGGGAACCAGACCGGCGTGAAATGCGTTCTTCTGCCATAAGTGCTGTATTCATTTTCCCAGAACTGGAACACTGCGGAATACCCCGGCGCTGTCCTCTCCAGCAGCCTCCAGTATTCGGCATAATGGAATTCCGGGAAATAGGCCACACAGGTCTGTACCTGTGTGATATGGCCTGAGGGCGCGCCGGAGCGCATTTGGGCTGATGCCGTCATGTTAATGCCATACCCCGATTTCATGGTGCTGCCGGATGCGGTTGGATTCTTTTCATCCGGCACAATCTGCATGGATGCAGATAAAGATGCGGAATAGCCGTCCCAGGCATAATCATACCAGCCCTTGTCCTTCCATTCCCCGTTATCCACCCACTCCCCATGATTGGAAGTACAGCCCACAGGACAACCTGCATCATGATCCCCGCTCTCCCAATCCCAGTCAGGCACCCACACCCAGTTTGCGTGCCACCAGCACCGCCAGACTCCCCAGCTTAAGCCTGCCACATCCTGCCCCGCCGGTAATGCCGGCCTGCTGTAACCGTCATAGCGGTCGTCCGCCATGGGGTCAGGCGGCGGGTTCTCATTTAAGTCCACCACGTTTGCCCTGATGGTAGTGGTAGCAAGGCTCCCCTTATCTGATGATATATGGATGGTGATCTCGCAGGGGACAGAGGGCGTATGCCATTTGACCCACACAAGCTGGCTCCCGTTTTTCGGCATCACCACCCCGGTCATCCGGTAACTCCTGCCTCCCATGGAAAAGGTCACTGTGGCCGTGGCATCATTGTTAATCTCGTCCGTTGTAGATAACGTGGTGGAAGTGATAACATCTGTGTCGATCCGATATACAGCGTCATATTCCGCCTCCGTGGGCGGCGCACCCTTATAACTGATAATGCCGATACCCAACATCCCGATCATTTCTTCCGTAGTCCTCGCCGTGGTCTTGGAACCGGTATAGGCTGAAAAACCAAGATCCGCTTTCTCAAGGAACAGGGCAAGGGCAAGGTTCTTCATAACCACCGTAGGGAAATGCGCCCCCAGACCGCCCCCCAGCATCCGGTTATAAAGCCCTGCCTCCGTGGTCGTCATGGCAAAATACAGGTTGTTGTAAATCAGGTAGATGACAGGCTCTATCACCAGCTTACAGGAGCCGTCCGTCAGCTCTGCCAGATTCATGCCTGTTTTCTCGGCCATCATGGATGCCGCCCCTTCCGAGCAGAAATACCGCTTGATCTGCGTGATGCTTGCCTTGCTGCTGTTGCTTGATATGATCTTGGGCATAGCAGTAGTCGGCTTATAGCATACATACTGTGATGTCTGAGCGGTCAGCGCCGCACCGTCCCGATACTGCATCTTACTTACTTTTCCAAAATGTATCATTTTCCCTGATATTCCAGATAAATCTTTATTGGAAAAATCCACGGGTCCTGCCACAATCTCTCCTGATTGTGTATCCACCACGGTCACTCTCACTCCCTGATAGGAATTACCCGGCCAGTTATAGGACTTTGTGCCATGGTTCAGGCTGCCGCCTCCACCATCCACATTTCCGCTCCCTTCCGCATAGACGGTCAGGGTTCCGGCAAGCAGCATAATAAATATCAGAAATACTGCAATAAGTGATCTTTTCAATTTTCTTCCTCCCAATTTTAACCACAAAATTCCCAGCGAGATAAACTCACTGGGAACCTATCAAAGTGCATATAATCATTTTTCAAACCGAACATGGGACTTTTAATGCTACATATGCCTATGCTCAATCTTATCGGAAATAGAACCATCTTTGTTTATTTTTCTGGTTGCTTTTACAACAGAACCATCCTTTTGCTTATAAATCTTGGTAACACGCGCTGTTTGCTTTCCACCATATGTTTCAACTTTATCCGGTTTAGCTGTCGGTATCATCGGCAAAGCATTCTCTTTTTTTACTGGCTTTCCCATTAATCCATCCTCCTTGTTTATCGCAGTTTAAAGATATGCTTGTTTATCCTGTTATACCATGTTGCATCACAGCGTGTCAAGACAGGTAAAAAGAGAGCATGGCCTGCACCATGCTCCCAAATATAATTCCTGTTCTGTTTAATTCATATCACCGATCTGTTTGTCCCAATCTCCATTTGACCCTGCCGGGTAGGATACCGGAGCATCCGGGGCATCCATATATCCAAACCCAGGCACATACACCTGTCCGTTCTCATTGACGGTTCCCCCTGCCGGTTCCTCCGGTTTCTGTTCCGGCTCCGTAACCTCCGGTTCATACTGGGGCGGCTGCTCCGGATTCCCTGCCGCATCCCCGCCTGCAGGTTCCGGCTTTTCTGTAGGCGCCTGCGCATCTTCCCTGGTCTTGGGCGGCTCGCTGCCCTCCCCTGCCGATTCCCCGTCCGCCTGACTGCCCGCAGATGACGGTTCCATGCTCTGTGAGGGTTCCGTTTCTGCTCCGCCATTTCCATTTTCCTCCGGAACAGCCGTTTCTTTCGGGGCTGCAGTTTCCTCTGGAGCAGTGCTTTCCTCCTGAGCCGCCGTTTCCTTTGAATCAGGAGTCTGCTCCGGACTGCTGATCTCAGGGACCGTTACCTCCGGCGGCTCTGTTGTCTCCTGCCGGCCTTTTGCATCAGCCTGCGCCGGAGTTCCCAGCTTTGCCAGATACAGGCACAGCCCTCCTGCAAGGCACACTGCCGCTACAGCAAGGATAATCACCACCAGCTTCTTATTCTTCTCATATTCTTTTTTCATCTCAAAGACCTCACTTTCCATAAAATCGCTTTTACGGCAAATGCTGTCCTACTTTTATCCAACTTCATCATACCCCAGACTTTCAAGTGCGTCCAGACATTTTCCGGCAGATTTAAAATCTTTTTCGTTGCTCTTTTTTGTTTCTCATCATAATCTACCACATATCCCGCACTCCTGTCCATTGTTTTCAGAACTTGGGCATATAGGCAGCTTTTGTCCTGACTGTCATACGGATGGGCGACAGAGCCTCCCACCCAAAGGATAAAGGTATCTCCAGCTGCACCGAAATGTCCGCCTCAAAATTCTGCCCGGCACTCCCCGGCGCAAAGGGCGCATTGCTGATTACTACACTTAAGCCGGTTATCCGGTACTCATATCCGTTTCCCTGCCATTTCACATGATAACTGCCGTCAGGGTTCGTCCCCAGTATCCGGTCAAGCTGGGTATACACATCCCCATAATCAAGAGTTTCTTCCCAGCAGTCCCCTGTCATAAAATAGCCTCCACTGTACCCCTCCCGCAGCCCGTCATAAACCTCGTCATAGTTTGTGACTGCAACGGATATGACGGATTCCTGCAGGGAATCCCTCACCCCGTAAGCAATGACGGAAAGCCGGAAAAACTCTGCCAGCACACACAATACAATAAGCAGCGCCAGCACCAATGCCACCGTAAGCGGATAGGACATACCTTTCTGATTTCCGACTGCTCTTTTCCATTTTTCCATGCCTGCATCCTCACTTATAATAAACTTCGCTCTTGCCGCTTGCCCTTGCTTTCAGTTCTATGGGAAAAGAGCCAAACCCAAAGAAACCAATATCAACCCGCTGAGTCAGTGTCACCTGTATATCTCCGTTTAACTGCACCCTGTTTCCGCTGTAATAATCGCAGTCCCACTGTATCTGCGGGTCAAGCCCTGTTTCCTGCTTTAACTGCGCAATCCTGCCGGACACGTCCGTACTGCCCACGATCTCCGCCTGCCTGACTATGTTCTCCGCAAAGGAATCAAGCTGCTGTTTCTTCATGAACACCGGGAACAGTACCATGGCAAGCGCCACCACGAGCATGAGGCACAATATCCCCACGGCAGTGTCAATATAGCCCTCTCCCCTGCGGTTTTTACATACATCCCTTATTCTCTTTTTCATGGCTCCTCCCTGTTAAAACATTCCCGACATGGTTCCCAATATCTGATACCCCATGACACCCATATACACCATCAGCATACAGGCAAGCAGCAGGAACGAATAGCGCCTGATCTTCGGCGGCCTTTCCATGGCCAGCTTTTTGAGCCTCTGCACTTCGATCTGCTTCATGTCATGGGACAGCATACGGAAAAAGGCCACGCCGTCATCCCCACGGATGCACCCGATCAGCCCCCTTATCACATCCGAGAGCATTGCGCTGGAAACCCTTGCCTCCAGCCTGGTAAGCGCCGCCTCGTAATTCCCCGTCCGCATATCCGCCGTGGTGATGGCAAGTTCGTTCTTAAGCGCTGCCCCGGCGTTCTTCTGGTACGTTTCCAGCATGGAAAGGATGTCACGGCTTGCCATCAGTTCCTCCGTGACGGTTGCCACAAACCTGGGAAGTTCAAATTCAATTTCCTCCCTCCGCTTTTTTACCAGCTTTTCCGCTTTCCCGCTCTCGGAAAAGAATACCCCTATCCCCAGCGCCAGGAACACCGGAAAAAGGATTGGCACAATCAGCAGACAGGGGATGATACACAGGAATATCAGCCCCGCTTTTACATATGCCTGCGCCATATAAAGCTCCGGCGTCAGCGGAATCTCTGCGGAACGGAGCGCTGCAGCCAGCTTCCTCTTTTTATACGCATCCATGGGCAGGAAACGGGCAATCCTGCCGGAAAGCTCCATAATAAAAGCATCCGCACTCCTTGCCTGTTTCTTCTGCCTTTTCCCCACTGCCAGGATTGCCCGGCTGGTGCGGTAGGTGGGTATCTGAAACACTTCCGCAAGGATAAAATAGCTCCCTGCCGTAAAAAACACGGCAAAGAGCAGTAAAATCATGTTCTGCAATTCATCATCACCTCTCTCACTAACTTTTCGCAAGAAGAACCGCCTGCGGTTCTTCCGGAAATGATATAGATTCTCTTGGGCACCGTATTCCGGTGCCTTAGAGAATCTTCATTTCCTGTATTCAATGGGCCTGGTATGCTTCGACACCGCCGCCACGGACACAAATACCACCGCCCCGCAGACAGCGAGCAGCACCTTCCCAAAGCCGGTAAACATCAGGGTTTCATACCATTCCTTATTTAAGAAATACAGCAGCGGTATACTCCCCAAGAGCAGGACCACCATGGTGATATACTCCTTTACCGGCTCATAAATCAACAGGTCAAGTTCCGCCGACACCACACGCATATCCGACAGCTTGGAAACAATGGGCGGCAGGGTATTTTTCAGGTTGTAATCATCCTGACAGGCAATGACGGCATCCACCCATTCATGGAACACCGCATTATCCATGCCGCTTTTCAGCCCCGCCAGAGCCTCCGCCGTGTTGGAATTGATCAGCTTTGCCTCCATGAGAAAGCTGCGGAACACCTCTGACACCGGCGGATTCAGATACGGCAGGTTTTCCTCAATCGCCCTGATGATGGTATTCTTGTTCCGCAGATAGCTGGTGGTTATCATGGATAAGGCCGTTTCCAGCTCCGTGTTGATCTGCTTTTTATGTCTGGACGCCGTAAATTTCACATAATAAAACGGCAGGAGTGCAAGGCCCGCTGCCAGCACCGGCACCATCAGTACATTGTCCATGGTGAGGGCTGCCATCACCCCCACCACAAACAGGATCATGGCAAGCACACACAGCATGGAGAACTGCCCGCTTTTCCCGGTCAGCCTTAAGATTTCCTTTACTTCCGCAAACAGCAGTTTTAACCCCTTGGGTTCCTTTTTCTTCCTGCTTTCCCTGATCCGTTTCTTCATGCTGTTGCTTTTCGGTTTCAGATACCCCGCCAATCCGTCCAGGAATGTAAACGGCGACAGCCCCAGCATGATAAAACACCCTGCCACAGCCATTAAAAAGGCAATGGTTACAAGCATTGTCATACGTCAAACCTCCATTTCTTCCAATAATTCTTCATAATCTGCAATCTCCATACACCGCATATCCGGCGCCTGTACCAGCCGCCCCATAAGATCCCGGCACTCATCCGGCAGGCACTCCGCCATATCCTCCCTGACTTCCTCAAACCCTCCAAGGAATCCCCAGCAGCTGTCCGTTTCCTCGCCGTCCTTATAAAGCTGGAAACCGTAGCACTCCCCCGAAAGGTATTTGTCGTACAGCTCCACCTCCGCCGTCAGAGCCCTGCCTGCCCGTTTCATTTCCTCCGGGCCGCACTTCCCATACTCCGCCAGGATTGCTTTTTTGTCCGCATATATCCAGCCCACCTGTCCGGCGTCCCACCGGCCGCCCGGCTGCTTTGTCAGATCCAGGGTGGAAATATGCAGGCCGGAATGGTCGAACAGATAGACCGGCAGGATGCAGCACTGCTTTTCCGCCAGTTTTAACAGCGCGTAATTGTCCATCTCGGAACGGACCGCCTCCGCCAGTTCCGCCCTGCACCGGGAAAACGGCCCATCAAAGCCATACCATCTGACCCACCTGTGCGACACCCCATCATAGCTTTCCACCGCCCATATCTTTTCCTTGCGGACATACCCCAGCCTCACTCCCTGTATGTCCCCTGCCTTTGCCTGCCTGATGACCTCATCATCACTTACATTCTTTTCCACCAGTTTCCGGAGAAATGCGCCGGGATCCTCATAGGGATGCGCATCCCCCAGCCTGTAGTGCCTGTGCCAGCATACCATGGTCCCCATATGGCCGTAATCCTCCCGTGGGTTGGGCGCATCCCCATCCAGCGATACTTTCAGAAGATACGGCGCTTTTGCTGCTACCAGACTCATAAACACCTCCTTACCTCTTTGCCATAAGCATCTCCTGCATCTTCAGCGGCAGCCCGTTCTCACGGAGCCGTTTCTGTAAGCCCTCCGACAGATTTTCCACTTTCTCATAATGCCCTATGATCTTGGGCTTTCCCTCCGACATGATATTGTCCGTGATATTAAACCGGTACAGGGTGCGCATCTTTTTCCTGCCGTCCTGCAGGGTTTCGCACTCCGTGATCTCCATGATCCTCCTGGAATTGTCCTCCAGCCTCTTGGCAAAAGCCACGATAGGGAATGCTTTCGTGGCAAGGTTCTGCAGCGTTGCATCGTCCATCCCCGGCTGTTCCTGCTTGCACAGCGTCACCATGCGGTAATAGGTATCCTCGCAGGAATTGGCATGGATGGTGGTAATCACGGAATGCCCCGTATTGGCGGCATTGATAGCCTGCATACTCTCCCCGCCTTTCATCTCCGCCACCGCAATGCAGTCCGGGTTGATGGTGAGGGTGGTTTCCAGCAGTTTTACCATGTCGATATTCTGCCTTGGGTCATCAGAAAACCTTGTCACCAGGTGGACCACGTTGTTTAGCACATTCCCCTTTTCATCCTCTGCGGTCAGGTCAAACTCCCGGCAGCCCTGCTCTATGGTGACAATGCGCTTGTTATAGGGAACCTGGCCCAATATCCAGCTCATCAGGGTTGTCTTTCCCGAAGAAGTGGCCCCGGTGATGCACATGGACACACCGTGGGTAAAGCACATGGAGAGCAGGTCCAGCATCTCCGCCGTGGCCGTCCCGAAACCCACGAACTGTTCTTTCGTCAGTTTCCTGGGATTGACGATACGGATGGAAACCGCCAGCCCCTTTTCCCGGTCAATCACGCCGTCCCCCATGACCGTGATGCGGATCTTGTTGTTCAGGTGCCCCACCACAATGGTCTGCGCATTGTCAAATATCATGCCCGACTTGTGCAAAAGTCTCCTGATCACGTCCACCGCATGGCCGGCGCTGTTGAAATGCTCCTTTGCCGGGATGATCTCCCCGGTGGAATAAGTGATCTTCACATCCCGCCACTGATTGATATTGATTTCCTCCACATCCTCCCGGTACAGGTAGCGTGTCAAAAAGGAAAAACCAGTCATCTCCCCATAAAGCAGCTCACAGAGTTCCTGCTGGTCCATCCCCTCCACGCCCACGCCGCCCTGCTCCAGATATTTCCCGATATAAGACTCGATCAGCTCCCTGTTCTCATCCGGGTTGTCACGGAGTACGGATGCAAAGTTTTTAGAGATATATTCCTGCACATCCTTTAACACTTCCGGGAACGTCCGGTATACCATGCCCCTGTTCAGCAGCCCGGCAGTTTCATGTATGTTCAATACTTCCTGCATAAATGCCCTCCTTAAAACTCACCCTTATTCTTCCAGACAAAAGGGCTGCGCACTGCCAGTTTCTTTTTCCCTGCGTTCCCGGCGCCCCGCTTTGCCTCATTAAGCCCGAAAACCTCCGCCAGGAGTTTCTTCACTTCTGCCCGGAACGGGACGGCCTCCCTGGAAGTCATGGCATCCCACAGGCACGCCCCGTCATACTGCTTTTCCAGTTCGGACACATAGGGGAATACAAATGCTGCGCCGCCGTACTGCCCCGCGGCGGCCTCCCACTCCTGCCCTGCCTTATAATTTCCGATGGCGCCCAGGTATTTCCCGGTATCTGCCCGCCCCTCAAGCATCCCCGCATGGGAACGGTAATAAGAGATTCCCCGCAGGTCTGCGGTCCCCAGCCGCAGCACCCGGTCTGCCATTTCCATGGCAAGGATGGAAAACACATCCGCCTCAAACACGGAAGTGCAGTCCAGGATCACATAGTCCGCCAGATGCCTTAAACAGACCAGAAACTCTACCGCCCGCTCCCTTGTGACTTTGGGATAGGACATCAGGTTTTCGCCCATTTTATACCCAAGCAGGCTGAGATACTCCCTGTCCGGCACAGGCACGCAGGCCTGCAGTATCTTCTCCTGTGTCAGCGCCGGGGCCGTCAAAAGCGCCCCCAGGGACACCTCCTGTTCCGTATCCATGGGGAGCAGGAAGGGTATGGACGGCACAAAGGGATCGCTGCACACCAGAACCACGTTCTTCCTTTTCCCTGCGATCTCTGCCGCCAGTTTCACCGCAAGGGAGGTCTTTCCGCTTCCGGGGCTCCCTGCAATGGCAAGCATATTTCCATGTTGTTCCATCCTACCGCCCTCCTGCATTCACTTCCCCGTCATCCACAATGGGTTCTTCCTCCGCTTCATCCCCGATTTCCGCCTCTTTCCCGCTCTCCGCATCTTCCTCCGCATTTTCTTCCGCATACAGTTCCTCCAGCACCCTCTGCTGTTCCTCCAGGAATCTGCCGGCCTGCGTGCTGTCGCCACGGAACACCAGGGCGGCATGGAGTTTCCCCGTCTGTTCCAGTTCCGCAAGGAGCCTGGCCTGTTCCGGCGTGGCAAGCACAGTGATGGTGGATGCCAGTTCCTGCTCGTCCCCGTCCTTTACATCTGCCTGCACATCATGGTCCGCCCCGCTGCTGGCCGTAGCCGCAATGATCTCCACATATTTCAGTTCCGGCAGCACAAGCGTTTCCCGCCTCTCGCCCACGTCCGATGCGATAAGGGTCACAATGTCACCCGCCTCCAGCTTGCCGGAAAGTCCGGCCGCAAAGGACTTGATGCTGACGGATATGGCAAGGTTCTCCCCGTTTAACTTACTCAGATAGGCATTTTTCAGCATAGGGGTGTCCGACAGCTTGCTCTCCAGGATATAATCGCCTTTATATAAATCAGCATTGGCGTACCTCCCCACCACGTCCTCCAGCCTGCAGACCACGTTTCCGGGCAGATTGTAACCGCCGGTTTCCACCATTGTCAGCATCTTCTCCGTGATCTGGTCGCCCTTGTGTATCTCCGTATTCACACGGACTAACTGCACCTTTGACTTCAGCGCATTGTTAAACATCGGGGTAAGCCCGAAACAGATCACCAGCGAAAGGATGATACAGACCAGCCCGATCACAATCCGGTTCTTCATTAATTTTTTCAATCTTCTTTCCTCCGTTTCCTTTACAGTTAAAATCTCTCAACATTCGTCAAATATCCATGCAGTTCTGCGCCCTGCCGCTTTGTTCCGCCTGTTTTCCCCGCCTCTGCAGGGCTGCCTTTTACACCAAAAGGGAAAGCAGACATCCCACTGCCAGATACGGCACCAGCGCAAAGCCTTTATCCTTTTTCCCTGCATAGGCCGTCTGGAAAACCACCGCCAGGAACAGCCCCAGCATCAATGCAGCATAGCCCCGCCTTACACCCAGCATGAAACCGCAGGCGCCCATCAGCTTGATGTCCCCTCCCCCTATGCTGCCCTCCTTTATCAGTGCCGCCGCCAGGAAAGGCAGCGGCACCAGGACAAGCCCCAAAAGCGCCGGGGCAAACTCCACTTCAATCATTCCGGCCAGCAGTATCAGCACCGGTACATAATCCGGTACGGTATGGGCCGCCATGTCGTACTCTGCCGCAAATAAAAGCACCTGCAGGAACAGGATGCAGGCAAATGTATGTAACCCTATCCCGTATGTTCCCATAACTATGGCGGTGGCGGCCGCAGCCAGCACCGCCACATACCTGACCTTTTCAGATCCGGTCAGTTTCTTCAGCAGCATATCCATCAGCATCCCTGACAGGAAACTGACAGAAACCGCCGCCATAAAACCATGCAGTTCAAGCAGCCATATCAAAATTTTCTCCTTTCTCACATTTCTTTCAGCATCCGCAGGCTGTCCCGTATGTCCCTGCCGTCTATCTCGTCACCCACGCATACCCATCCCGGATACGTCTGCCTTGCGAACAGTTCCGCCCTGGGCAGGTCTCCCACCAGTTCCACAATCCTTTCCCTGACAATATCCGGTTTCCGGCTGTGCGCCTCCACCGGCGTATCCACAACAAAATGGACGTCCTTCGACACACGTTTCGGCCTTCCCCTGGTGGCAATCAGACACAGCTCCGGGTTTGCCCTGGTCCAGAAACCAAGCCCCCAAAACCATTTTTCCTGCTGTTTCCTGCACCGTTTCACCCAGCAGAAACCAAGCGTCTTATAGGTAAACCCCCACCTTCTGATTGTTTCCAGCCCCTGCTCCAAACAGGGGAATGTCACCCACAAAAACAGGATGCAGTCCTCCGCCGCTATGGACGGAATATTCAGTCCGTAAATGTCCTCAATGTCCATGGTATGGTAATGGTTCTCGGCAGAACGCCCCTGCCCTTTTTTGCTGTATACCTTATATGCCCAGGGGGGATCCACATAGAGGATGTTAAATTTCAAGGATATATTCCTCCATTTCCGCAAGCCGCTTTCCAATCTCATAGACAATATTGACCGTCACGGAATTGCCTGCCTGCTTGTAGAGCTGTGCGTCGCTGATCCCTGCTGCCCTGGCCCTGTCAAACAGAAAATCCTCAAATGCCTGCAGCCTGAAACACTCCCTGGGCGTCAGCCTGCGGATGCGGCAGTAGACCAGCACACCCATGCCGCCCTCCGTCAAAAGTGTCTGGGAACACTGTTTTCCTACCCTCCCTCTTTTATAGGTACTGTTCAAATAAGACAGGTTGATTCCGTCCCCATGTCTTGCCATCACATAGCCCTGCTTTGTCCCTTCCCGGATAGGCATACCGTTGTAGTAAGGACACTGCAATAGCACCACGCCATGGCGGTCAGCAGCGGTCAGGGTAAAGCCCGGCTCCCCGTCCTTTTTGAACCGCCTCCCGTTCTGCCGCTTATTCTCCCTATCCGGCGTCAGGGCCGCCATTGCCTGTACGCACTTTCCGTCACAGGCTTTGCAATACATCACGCCGGAACTTTCCCCGAACCTTGTGACCCCTGCATTGTAATGGGACACCAGACACCGGGAGATTCCTGTCATATCCGGCTCTTTCTTCTGCGTCAGGAAACCGGCATAGTTAAGCGCACCGCATTCCTCCCTCCCGTTCTCTTTCAGGCACTCCATCCATTCCTCCGGTTTCTTTGTCCCGCAGAGGTACAGCCCGGTCTTTCCCCCGGCTCCGCCGCCCTGGGCCGTCAGGGTCACGGACAGGCCGCCGGAATCATAGACCCGGCTCCCCTGGTTTCCTCCTATAATTTCTTTAACAACCGCTGTGTTTGTTCCGCTGATAGGAAATACTTTTCGTCCACGGATCCCTCCAAAATATCCAACAAGGTACACCCGCTCCCTGTGCTGGGGGACCCCGAAGTCCTTACTGTTGACACACTGCCATTCGAGGTCATACCCAGCTTCCCATAGGTTAAGGAGAACGGCGGTAAAATCCCCGCCTCCCTTGCTTGACAGAAGATGCTTAACGTTCTCAACGATAAGGATGCGGGGTCTATCTTCGGCAGGCGTGCTTTTGAGCAGGCCAGCAACCGTAAAAAATAATCCGCTTCGCTCTCCGGCAAGACCTGCCCGCTTTCCTGACAGGGAAATGTCTGTGCAAGGAAAGCCGAAAGTCCAAATTTCAGCTCTTGGAATCTCTCCTGCTGTGAGCTGCTTAATATCTTTGGCGAACCATTCGCCTTTGCATTGTTTTCCGTCACAGTGTTCACTTACCTCCTTACTGCATATCCGGCAGCAGTTGCTTTCCCCGCATTTTTCATATCGGCAGTGAGAAAGCCCATACATTGCCATGTAACTGATGTTTGCATACCTGTCGATCTCCACATGGCCGGCACATTTATGCCCGCTCCGTTCCAGTCCCCTCCTAAAGCCGCCTATTCCACTGAATAAATCCAAAAATTCCAAACAGACCTCCTGTTTTGGTTTGAGAGATAATCACGTCCCCTTTTTCTCTTTTCCGCAGAATAGCATCCATTTTGAATTGGTAATTTTATTTCTTCTCACCCTGCCCGTTGCGCATGGGAACTTAGATTTTCTTAGGTGGCGGTCTTGGGCACCTTAGAATCGCTGCTTGTTTCCGGGAAATGCCGCACCGGCATTTCCCCTGGTGAGATATAGAAGTTCTTAGACCCTGTATTTTAGGGCCTTAGAACTTCTTCTCACCATGTTCCCCATTCACTCAAAGCCCGGTAGGGGTATATCTGCTGGTTCCTCGCAAAACGCACCATGTTCCCCACCTGATCGACCACGCTCTGGTTGTTCTGGTCCTTGGTACACATCATCACACTCCCAAAGATCCCTGTCAGGGCTGCGACCACTGTAAATGCCACATTCCCCGAACACAGCCAGATCACGGCGGCCACAGCGCTGCCAAAAAGGGAGCCTGCAGCACTCTGCAAAAGCTCCCTCCGCCCAAAACCGTTGAATAATTCATTTTCCGCTTTTACCCCGCTGGGGATATACAGCTCCCACTTCTGTTCTTCCGTAGTCCCTCCTTTCCGCACCGGCTCCCGGCGCCTTATCACCCATAGTAGTACATCACAATATCCCTGATCTGCCAGATGCTTTCGGCAATGACATAGAACAGCACCGTATTTTTTGCCCTTTTCCGGTACTGCGCCTGTTCTTCCTCCGCCCCCTGCAGGCGGACCATGCAGTAAACAAACCGGAACGCTGCACCCACCCGGATCAGGCTGATCACGGCCATGGAAATATCGTCTATCATCATCTGCCCATAACACTCTCCTTCCCACACTGCCGCCGTTTACTTTGCCATGCCTTTTACCATTCCCACCAGCCGCACGGAATGGTACACATTGTTGATGACACCGCCTGCCCCTCCGCCTGTAGGCACAAGGAACTCACGCAGGAAAGAGGGTGTCTTGATGGCAAGTATCATACACGCCAGCCCCCAAAACACATTCATGTTTATCCCCACGTTCAGCATAAGCCCCACTCCCATCTTGCACAGGCATATCTGGAGAACCACTGCGAGGGTACTCTGGAAAAATTTGTTGATATAAGTCTTGAATATTCCTTTATCATTATCCAAAAGACCCACACAGGCCATGGGCATACCGATCCGCAGTATCATGATCTCCAGCCCCCGCATCAGGAACTGGAAATACAGCACGAAATAGCATATGACAAAGATCAGCCCGAAGATGGCCGTCACCAGCCCCAGGGATGAGATGCCGTTTACCCATGCCTGCCAGTCATAATCCGTGGCTGCTCCAATAGCTGCCATCAGGTCATTAATCAGACCCTCCGCGGCTTTCGCCATCCAGCCGTACAGGATCGGGAAACAGACCGCCACCACAACCGCCTGCATAAAACGGATCACAATGCCCGCAGGCTCCATATCCGGATCCCCGTCCGTCCACATGACATAGCATTCAAAACCTTTTTTCAGGAACTTCAGGATAATCAGGGATACCCCGAACCCAAGCACAATGTCAAAGAGCGTATCCACCATGCTCCCGCCGTTTGCCGCCAGCATATACCGGTCGGCATAGAGCGTCATGGGAACCAGGTCCTGCAGCATCTGGTCAATGTAGGCTATCGCCCCGTTTAAAACCGCCACAATAAGGAGTACCAATATGATCTCCACTCCGGGCCACCTCCCTCACAAATAATTTCCGCCGCTTATCCCTCATCCGCTTCATTTTCTTTCAGGCTTGCATCATAGGCATTTAACACGGCCGTATTGATCTGGCTGCGGAGTTCCGGCTTGATGGGGAAACATACATCCCTGTATTCGTCCTCCTTGTCTTTCATGCTGGGCATGAATACGGTAGTCCCTTTTTCGCACTCCACAACCCTTATGCCGGTCACTAAAAAAGCGTCCGCCAGACATACCGTGGCAAACGCTTTCAGCTTTCCCGCATCCTCAAAGTTCTTTGTGATTTTTGCTGTTACTTTCAATTTTCACCTCCCTGTGCGCCCTGGCGCACATACCAATCGTTTGGAAACGCAGCCCTTATGAATTTTCTGCATTATTTACCTCTGTTTTGACAGGACCTGCCTGCCGGTTCCCCGGCAGGCAGTCCGCTCCTTGAGAATTTCTCCCGCCCAATCTGTGCAGTGTCCTACCCTTGGTAATTGAACAGGTTTGTGATCTTCTGTGTCAGGGTGGGCAGAATGGTGTTCTTAAACAGCGCATAAAGTCCCGCCAGCAGCAGGGCGCCTACCACAACAGAGATCAGTATCTTCAGGGCGGTGTCCACAAAGCCCTCCCCCTCTTTCCGGGCAAGAATGCCGGTGATCTTCTCTTTCATTCTCCCGCCCTTTACATAAGCGGTTACGGCCAGTCTGTTCATAGTGTCATTGATCTTTCTCATAGTGTCTTTCCTCCGAATTTTTTATTTTTGTTTACTGTTTCTGGTTTACCGGAAATAACCGATAATGACATTTAATGTAGCGCTGCCAATCACTGCCCCGATGCAGGACACGATGGCAACTACAATACGGTTGTTCCATTTCTTCTGATCCATCTCATCCGCCGCACTCCGCCTGATACAGAAATAAATAATCAAAAGCCCTGCCACAACAGGCGCCAGCACCATAAGCCAGGAAGTGGCATCCTTGATCAGCCTCTCTGTTCCCAGCGCAAGCCTGCTCTGGCTGACACTGCTGGCATACGCAGTCCGGCTGTTCATCAGGAACATGACAGCAGCGGCAGAAAATACCTTTGCCGCCGCTTTCCCTCTCTGTAACCATTTATTCATCTTCTTCATTGTCCGGTGTTTTTCCTCCTCTCCGCATGAATTTCTCCGAGAACAGGGAGCCTGCCTGTGCGGAGATCCCCTGCTGCCTCTGCTTTTCCTCTTTCATCTGCAGGTCTTTGGTATAATACACCCATATGTTCCACAGAGGTATCTCCGCCGCAGCGCTGGTAAGCACTGGGCGCCTGCGCTCCCGTTCCTCCCTGACCTTTCTGTTATGCTCCTTATCCCCCAGCCCCAGCATCCGGTTAAAATACCACTGCGACAGGTCCGGCGACACCATCATCGCCGGGTGGGAGCGCGATACCACGATCTGGTATGGCCTTGACACCCTCCGTATCTCGTCCGCCGTCAAAAGCTCCCGCCCCACCAGGCTTACGGTACTGCTGGAGGACGGGTTGACATACTTCCCATGTTGGCTTGACAGCTGATAGCCGGAACAGGTATATTTCCCCAGCTTGTCGCAGATCTCGGACAGGGTTTCCTTATCGTCCGCCTGCAGGTAGACCCAGCTCTGGCAGTTGGACTTGACGATGGCAGCCGTTTCCCGGTTGTACTTCTCCGTCAGCTGCTCAAAGCTCTGCAGGAAGAAATGGAACCGCATACCCCGGCCGCCCGCAACTGTCAGCTTGTTCGTCAGGTCATTTATTTTGGTGAAGTTGCCAAATTCCTCCAGCACAAAGTTCACCCGGTTGACAAGCCTCCCGCCCCTCTCGTCCGACTGATGCACCAGCAGTTCATAAAGCTGTGACACCATAAGGCTGGCAATGGGGTAATATGTGGTCTTCTCATCCGGCAGTATGAAGAACAGCGCCTGTTTCCGCCTGCCTATGTCCGCTATCTGGCAGTCGCTCTTGTGGGTGATGGAATAAACTGCCCTGGAAGTGAACAGCCTTAAGGTTGTCAGCGCCGAGGTGTAAAAACTTCCCTTGGTCCTGCTGGGCGCCACATCGGAAATGGATAAAAGCGCCCTGGCCGGATGCCCCGGCCTTAACTTCTTCACATATTCCTGCATGGGCGTCCTGTTCCCCACAGCCTTGCACATTTCAGCCACAAACCAATACACGTTTGTAAGGTTCTGGTATTCCGGCCGTCTGGCGTTATCCACCACCACACAGAGGATCGCCGCCGCAATGGTGGACTTCTCCCCGTTCTCCCATATCTTCTCGTTGCTGGAATTATCGCCCACCAGGATATTTGTGATGTCCCATGCGTACATCTCCGCCTTGTCCGTTTCTCCCCGGTTCACCGCATCAATGATGGGCTGCAGCAGGTTATAGCGGCTGCTCTTTTCCGGGTTTTTGAAATCAAGGCAGATCACATCATAGCCCAGTTTCCCTAAAAACGGAGCGGTATACTGGTACAGCTCCGCCTTTGGATCGCTGATGACAAGGCTTTCACCCGCCAGCGCCATCAGGCAGATGGACTGCAGCACCAGCGTCCTTGTCTTGCCGGAACGGGTTGCGCCTATGGTGAGCGTATGGGTATCGTCCGCAATATAATGAATCTTCTCCTTTTTCCCGCGCCTGCTCATCCCTATGACGATGCCGCCCGCTTTTAAGATCCGGCAGGGATCACTTTCTCCTGTCGTCCGTCTTTCTTCCCCGGCAGACGCATCCGGCTCCTGCTCTGGCTCCTGCCAGGCATAGTCCACTGTTTCGTAGCCCTCATCCGTTTCCCTGTCCTCCTGTTCCTTGTCCTCCTGTTTCCCCTGTTTCCCCTGGTTCTCCTGCTTTTCCCGTTTCTCCTGTTTCCCTTGGTTCTGTTGTTCTCCTCGATCTTCCTGTTTCCCCTGGCCCTCCTTTCCTGGTTCCGTTTCCTGTTCTGCTGCCTGATCTATCCCTGCGGACGGCGCGCCGGGCGGATATGCCTGCATATCCATCCGACGGATGCCGCAGGAACCGGCTGTCCCGCTGTTTTCTGCGGGATAACCGGCTGGAACGGCGCCGCCGGAAAGCATTCTGTCCTCCTGCCCTCCTGCGGCGCCGGTATCCACCTTTCCGGCGTCCTGCATAAAGCCAAGCCCCTCATAACCTGTTCCGATCAGTTCCCTGATAACCGGGTCTGCGGGGTCCAGCATACAGACCTCAAATATCCTGTCCTTTTCTTCCTCCCGCATCCACTTGGACGATCCATGCTGGAACTGTCCGGCCGGCACCGGGATCTCAATCTCATCCGTCACTTTCATAAGGTCGGACTGATAAGCCCTGCTGTTCTGCGTAAAAAACAGGATGCAGCAGAGCGCTGTAAAACACTCAAAGGACAGGAACAGCATCCCCTGCCTCTGCTGTGCAAAAAGCCCTGACACGCATTCCCCTATGGGAACCAGCACCAAGGTTTCCATCTGCCCTGAGAGCATCCTGTGCAGCGCGGCGGTAAAGAACAGGTTGAACAGCGTTCCGAGCCCTGCAAGGATGCTCCCCAAAATAATCATTTCTTTCTTTTTTATGGCTCCATTCCCTCCTGCGGCATTTCCGCATTGCATCCGGGCATCCCCTGGCCGGATAACGCAAAATCATACTGATTCTTCACTTCCTCCCAGACCTCGCTTTTTAAAATGCCCGCAAAGTCCTGCCGGTAAAAGCTGGTCTGCTCCCCATCATAAAGGCTGGTGACAAATATCCGCCGTCCCCTTGCCGTGGGGCTGCAGCCAAATCCGCCGTTGGCAATCCACAGCTGGTGCTGCCTGCTTCTGTATTCCGGCCTGAGGGTGTCAAAATTCATCACCAGCACCTTTCCCGTATAGTCCTGCTCCCGACTGTCCGGCACACAGGAATGCCGCCCCAGCAGCGCATTGTTATCCGCGCTGACAGGGTAATACTCTATGTCATGGGGATCCTGCACATGGTGGATGGGAATCCCCAGTTCTTTTGCGTAGGCAATCTCTCCCCGCATCCCCCGGCTGATGCTGTTCCCCATGACCCACAGTTCCTCGCACTTCTCCAGCATGGCAAGCCCCATCTCCAGCCCTTTCTCCCTTTCTTCGGCTATGGTGTCATTATAAAACTGCGTAAAATACAGATGGGGCGCAAAGGCGATCACGCCAAGGGAGCAGGCTTTCTCACAGTATTCCGCCGCCTGCCTGATGTTCTTCCCATAGTCCTCTGCCGAGGTGCTGTCCCCACGGAGCGGGCTTGCAATATAAACAAGTTTCATGCCTATACCCCCGCATATCGCAAGCTATGCTTGCGATACTGCACCAATAAATAGTTTGAAAGTTTACTTTCAAACTTATTCCTTTCATCTTCCAATCCCATAGTCCACCTGTTCCCCATAATCATCTTCCTCACTTTCTTCCGCGTCCGGAATCTCCACCCAGCCGGTTTCCTCTGCCTCCTGTGCCCGATCAAGCTGTTCCTGCAGGAACAGGTTCGCCGGCGCATCTGCCTGCGGGATCCTCTCCGCCTCCGCCGCAATGGAATCATACTGCTCACAATATGCCGGATAAAACCGGTGAAGGGTTGCAATCAGGCTTTCTTCGGAAACTACCAGCTCCCGGCATTCCGGGAACTCTCCCTTTAATTCATACAGGGGAATTGCCGCACTCTGCAGGGTATAATAGAGATAGCCATTTTTATTCCTGCCAAACTCACAGGCATAAGGAGACAGGAAATGCTCCGCCATCCTTTCATGGACGGCAAAGCAAGGATCTTCCCCTCCTGTGATATAGATACCCTCCCTGATGCGTTTTGCACTGCCTGCTGCATCCTCCGGCGGCTCCATGCCCTCAAAGAGTGCGGATGCCGCCACCTGCCCCCTTTCCCGGACAGCCTCCATCTGTCTGGCCGCCGCAAGCTCCATTTTCCTTGCCATGGCCGCCCGTTTCTGCATCATCTCATACAGCGGCATATCCATGGTTCCCCCTTTCGGATAATAAAGGCATCCGCCCGATTCCTCACCGGCCGCCACCGTCTTTTGGGAAAAATGGGTTTCAGCGTGTTCTTTGGGAACCATGATCCCCTCCCCCCTGTCTCCGACTATGTAATAAATGTTCAGGGCAATCTCAATACATAAGTTGATATTTCCCCAAATACTCTCTCCCTGTGGCTGCATCGTCCCCTCCTCCCTAGCGTTCCGGCCCGCTGCCAAAAGAAAGGGCATCCAGCAGTCTGGCAACGTCAAATTTCCGTTCCTCCCGGTGCAGTTCCGGCACCAGTTCCTCCACACGCTCCACCAGCTCCCCAGCCGCCTTCATATCCTCATCTGACAGCCCCTCGTCCATGGCGCACAGTTTTACAAGCCCTGCATGGATAAGCTGTAACTGCGTTTCGTTAAACAGCTTTCTTCCGTCCACAAGGCCGCTCCGTGTGGCAAAACTCTCAAATGCCTCCTCCCGGTTATAGAAATACTGCCTCTGAATGGGCCTGTTGTCATTCTGTACATCCTGCCTGTAAGTGGAAAGCACATAATCAAACAGCGGGTGCTTTTTACAGGCTAAAATGACACCGTTATGCTCATTCAGCTTCACCAGGCCGTTTTTCAGCATTTCAGCCTTTTCTCCCTCATAAGGCTGGTCTGAGCAGATACCGCACAGGCTGGCTGTGGCCCTTGCCATGCTCCAGAGCCTCTCCATCTGCTTTTCCGGCACCTCCACAAAAGGGTTTTTCTCGATCACGTCTGTTTTGGTGAAAAACGCAATGGTTTTTCCCTTAAACTGGATGTCCGCCACATAGTCAGGGGAGGACGGCTGCGCCACCCCGAACCCCTTTTTCTCCAGTTCCCCGAAAAATGCCCTGTAAAATTCAACTTTAGATTTCATATTCCTCCTTTCCCTGACACAGCCAGATTCTCCTTCATGCCGTCTGCAGCGGCGCAAATAACCAGTGCAAGTCTGGAAGAATGCCAAGAAGTGGGATTCGCCCCTTCTTGGCATTCTTCCGTGTGCATAGGTTCCACTGGGCGGAACCGTAGATTTTCTTAGTCAGTGTACTTTACTGACTTAGAAAATCTTTGCACACTTTTCAGTGTTCCATCTCCTCATCTGCGCCGTATTCCTCATTGGCCTCGGCATACTCTTTCCTGATGTTGTCCAAATCTATGACGGACAGATCATTTCCAAGATAGATGCCGCTGTCCCATTCTATCCCCCTGGTAACGCTGTCTGCTGAATAAGTTCCCTCTTTGGGATACCTTGCGTATTCCCTGGTTCCCTCTGCGATTAAAAACTGTCCGCTGCCCAGCGCCATCAGCAACAGGTCATTTTCACTTAAGACCATAAGCACACTGTAATCGCTTCCGTTCAGGTTATGGAGCGTTTCCCCCTGCCGGAATCTGCGTTCCTGACGCTCATAATGCAGTTTCTCAACCAGCGGACGTCCGGCGCAGTCCATGTTGCAGGCGGTCAGGACATCCAAAGATTCCTTTGCGCAGGCATCCCTGTCAAAAGCAGTTTTTTTCCCTGCCATCTTATGATACCCCATAAGAAAGTCCCTCAGTTCCTGTTCATCCCTGCAGAACCGGGCGCAGAAAGATTTGTTTGCAGCCGTATAAACCTCCGTCCAGAGATTGCTGTCCTTTGTCCGGCACAGCTCCCCCACTGCGTGGGCTATCTCCGTCTCCGAACCGGCAAACGCCTGAAACAGCACTGCCATGTATTCCTCAATGCTTGATAAATACCTGGATTCCGCACCCTTATTGTTATTTGTGACAAGGATCAAATCTTTTAATTTCATCTTCCCCATTCCTTTCCAATATTTTTTCCAGCCGCCTGGCATATGCCTTCCCGTATTTCAGCTCTGCCACCTCCAAAAGCATCCGGATCCCTCCCTCCAGCTTTTCCCCTGCCCTGGATGAGGGATCCGCATATTCCCTGTACTGCGTTTTGTTCTCCCCTGCGGGCGTCTGGGCATTTCTGCGTCCCACCAGCCGATTGTAAAAATACCATACACAGTCACCCGGAACAGCCGCCATGATGCAGTCTGTGCCGCCCTTTGTAAAAACATAGGGACATCCCCTGCAGGGGTGCCCCCGTTCTTTTCTGTCATTCTTCATTCTAATGCTCATATCCTTTATCCTGATTCTTCTGGAATAATTCTTTCTTTGCCTCCTTTGACAGTTCCCCCTGCCGTATCTGCCCGTCCGGGAGATCTTCTTCCTGTTTCCATGCCATCTGCGCCAGCATATCCAGAGCCTCCATAACAATCCTTGATGCCAGATATTCCCTGTGGCTTTTCAGGTATGCCTCCCCCCGTTCCTCCTTTTCCAGCCTGCATATGGCTTTTACACCGGAAAGAACCCTGTTTGCCAGTATCTTCCCTGCCTCCTTTTCAAAGTTTTCTTTCTGTTTCCGCAGCCAGCTGTCATCAGAGGAATAGAGCCCGGCCATACGGCATTTCGCATCCACATACCGCTCAAAGCACTGTCTGATCTCCGGGACATTCTCCAGCAGGAACTCCACTGCCTCATCCGTTTTCTCTTTTGCCTCCTGGGGCAGGAACTGATAGGCAATCCGCCCATGCTCCGGCAGGGATGCCCGGATCGCAGAAAGCCGTTCTGCCAGTTTTGCCAGGATTTCCCCGTCATAGGAGAATCCCTGTTCCAGCTCCGCCTCCAGCAGCTTTGCCGCTGCCCTGAACCTGCCTGGGCTCTTGCAGCGCATTTCTTCCTCAAACCGCCCAACCAGGGCATCCGATATATGGCGCATTTCCTTTACTGCAAGGTCTTTTTCCTCTGCATAGGCAAGTATCTTCTCCGCAAATGTGTCCTTTATCATCTGTACCCGGATGGCGTTGGGTATCTGCGGCGGCGTATAGGGGTTCTTCGCCCTCACGGATTGATCCCAGAATACCACATGGATATGGGGGTGCTTTTTCTCCCCATGCACTGCGGCCGCCCACTTAAGGTTTTCCCGTCTGATGCTGTTTTTCTCCGCAATCGTCATGATATGGTTCTCAATGTACCTCTGCCAGCTTTTCTGATCCTTTAACAGGAGTTCCCTGGCAGTATCCTCCGCAAAGGAAACCACGCTGCGGTACATGACGATCCCCTTTCTGGAATTGGCATACACGGCCTTGGCCACATCCCTCCAGTCCCCAAATTCCATGACTCCCCCCGGTTCCATCTTCCCAAACAGACCATGGTCTGCGTTCTCATTCTTCATCACCCTCGGCCTGGTGGCTATGTAGCGGATATGGGCGTAATTGGCTCCCGGCGTATCCTTTTTGTTCGGATGGCGGTGCCTCTGCTTATAAACTAAGATTGACATATTTCCCCGTTCTTTCTATCCTTTCCTGTAGGAATCTGTTGTACTTTGCCGTACTATCTGTTAGAATGGAACCACACAAAAACCAAAAAGGAGAACCGCCTTGAAACATACAGTAACCCTGGAAGATACCCGTCATTCCTTTGATGAAATGACTTTATTATTGCAGGATCATTTTGCTAAGATCAATCCTGAAGATCCAGAGAGCATTAAACTCTCCGGCGAATACTATAAATGGACTTCCCTGAAAACCGGCCTGATTCTGAATGAGAAAAATTTCCAGATACCCGCCTCTGCCCTGCCAAATACCATCAAACCCTCATCGTTCCAATGGCTTCATACCGACAAACAAGCTGTAGTGTCAAACTATTATCGGTACGACAAATCTACGGAACAATATATTATTTCTGTCAGAAAAGATGCTGTCCCCCAGCAGGACATTGATTTAATCACCCGTTCCCTGGTGCTTGTCCGTAAGGCCGTCATCTGGGTGGATTTCGGCTATAACATCGGCACGGAATTTGGCGGCAGACACCCGGCAATCATTCTAAAAAATTTGAAAGATTCTCTGGTCGTTATCCCCCTTTCTTCCCAAATGCCCAAAAATATGGATTACAGTGTAAAGGTTGATAAAGTCTACGGTTTCCCGGAAATGCCCCGCTGGGCAAATGTAACCCGGATTGCGCAGGTCAGCCTCTCAAGGGTACACTTCGAGAAATTTGGCGATGTAAAACCTGCGGTGCTTAAGGCTATCAGCGCAAAGCTGGCCTCCTGCGGCATAATATAGGCTGGCTGCGCATACATTAATACTGTTGCAAAACCGTTTGACAACCTCTCTGCTTTGTGTTAGGATGATGTTGTAAACGCAGGAGCAATCCTGGTAATTTTGTAACCGTGAGGCTGTCATTTATGGCAGCCTCTTTTCGTGCCGCAGATTTTATCTTGCCTTACCGTTTACAGCCTCATTCTGTTTTCTCCCCTGCCTGCCCCTCATCTTTCCATTTCCCCGGCCTCAGCTTCCTCCACGGAATCTTCACGGCATAATTCCCCCGCCATCTGTTCCACATACTCCTTCGTCTGTGCAGGATCCGTTGCCATTGTCAATTTCCGTTCCCGGTAATCATAGCAGTACACCTCATCCGACAATACTTCCTCCGGGCTTACCTGGGTTCTGTTGACCTCCATCACCATACGCTGCAGTTCCTCGGCGCTCATCTCCCCATTGTCTTTTATCAAAATGGTTTCATGGATGCTGCTGGGAAGGATAAAGAAACTGCCCCCTGTTGCTTCCCCGATCTCCTGCAGCAGATTCGGATAGAGCAGGGTTGCGGCGCCGTGAACCTTGGTATCATTGGTGAGGACATACTGTGAATAAGATTCGATTTTTTTACCCGATATGCTGTCATCCGCACCCAGATACATGATTTTTTCAAGATCCATCATCTTCGGCGGGAAAAGCCTCTCCGTATTCTTCAATGCCTGTTCCAATAAGCCCTCTTCCGAAACTCCCCACACCTCCAGCATACTTTTCTTCACAAGAATGCTGGCATTGCCCCTTTCTGAATCCTTGCCGCACAGGACACGCAGGACTGCCGCAATATCGGTATCAGGTATGTCCTGATGCACAAGGTCTTTCAGGTACTCCCGGTTCTTCTCCCTGTTCAGTACCGTTACATATAAATTATCCTTTACCGTGTCATATTCCCCCACATGGAGATTCTGCCACTGTGCGCTTTCCCTCATGCTTTTCTGATGTGTCAGCGAAATGTCAGCCAGGATATGATTCATTTTCCTGCCATTCTGAAACATCCGATAGAAATCTTCCAGATAAATATTGGGAACCACCCTGTCCTCCGGGCGTTTGATGCACAGTGCGCGCAGTTTCCGGTCGTTGTTCTTTGTTACTTCCTGAACCGTTATAGCCGCACCCGCATATTCTTCCGGCAGATAAAACTTAAGCCGGTCTGTTACCTGTTCTATAAAATCTTCAAATGTCATACATCATCCTCCCGTTTTATAAATTGTCCGCCAGCCCTCGCAGGTTCTCCGTGTCCTGCAAAAAACTGTTGATCTGGAAATCTTTTTTCTGCATATAATCCACTCCCAGCCTGACCGCCCCTGAAATCATCTGGTCAAAATCGTCCTCACTCCCCTCATTGGCAAGGTTCATAAGGACCTTGATAAGAAGAAAGAACGCCGCGCCATTGATCTTGCCTATCTTCATCAGCATTTTTGCGATTCGGTCGGTATCATGGTCCGCAATCGCCTTGATCTCATCCACATGGTATACCGCTGTCAACTCCTGACGGATGATTCTGGCAATAAAGTCTATGTCCTCCCGGCTTCCCTCTATGGCAAGCCCTTTCTCCACATAGCCACGCACCAGCTCCGATGTGGTAGTGTGGTTCCTGGCCGCCAGCTTATCCAACGCCTCCAGGGTTTCTATAGGGAAATTGACGGACCGTTTCTGCGTCTCCTTTGCTATGGCTCTGCCACCTCCGTTTCATCCTCCGCAAACCGGTCAAAGTAGAGGGTATAACAATCGGATGCACACAAATCTGCCTCATGCAGCTTCGGTATCCTGTCAAAATACCTCTGGATCAACGCTGTTTGCTGCTCGTCCGCCAGCACCTCATCTCCTCTGCCAATCTTATAGGTTCCTACATCCACATGAATATCCAGCACGTCATCCTGCGCAGTATATTCCCGATACTCCGCAGACTGGCGCAGGGTTTCCTCCGTCCCCCAGCCCGGCAGATAAACCATCTGATACCCGGCCTCACTGCGCAGCTCCGCAATAGAAAATACCATGCACCGTTCCTGCAGACGCAGCGGCTTTAACGCTTCAAAGGTTCGCTCTTTCTCCAATGACTCCCATAATGGCAGGATATTGGGAAACTCCGCTGTAAGCTCCGGGTCTGAGAAATATTTGTCCGTGTATTCCTCAACATAGCCATAGGTCAGAGACTCCGGCATTACATTTCCTTCTGCGTAGTCCCTTCGGAACTGCTCCCAGGATTCCCCCGGATTTTCGCTCCGGTACAACATCTGCCCCTCCTTGATCCTGGATGCCATCATGGCATACAGCACCTCCGGCCAGGTAGTCACACCAACAATGCGCATACTGCTGTACTCCTTCCACTGGTTACAGGTAAACAGGACATACACCGGCTCTTTCCCTGTTTCTTGCTCCCTGATACCGCCTCCCTCCTTTCCAAAATATGCCTCTTTCAAGGGTTCCCACGGGAACCCCCACTGTCTTATGGGAACCCCGTTGCAGGCTTTGCCTGCAAGCTGTTTTACGGCGGTGTGGAACCCGCCTATTCCTGCCTTAACAAAGCCAATCTCCGATTGGCTTAAGTTTTGGCGTGCCTCCGGCACACCCGTCCGCCGGGCGGCCTTTCCTGGTAAAAAGCGGAAAATAAGATGTCAGGGTTCCAGCCCCGGATCCTCCGCCCTGCCCTGAACCGCTTCGGACAGACAGGCAAGCATCTCCGCTTCTTCCTCCGTCAGCACAAGCTCCACATTATGTTTCTCATAAGTACGCCCCCTGCCGTTCAGCATAAGGGAACATTCCGCAGCAATCCTGGACATCCAGAAAAAGGCATCCGCTCCCTCCCGCAGGGTCTTTCCCGTGGCAAAGCGCAGGCTTTTCTGCCCGCCGTCCTCATCGCTGTAGATCAGATCAATATCCAGATAGACACCCTCGCTGCTCCCAAAATTAGGCACACACAGGGCAAAATCAAAATCAGGCAGTTCCTTCACCTTTGTCCGCAAATCCATGTCGTAAAGGAAATACTCATCCGGCAGCATCCCTTTTTCTTTCAGATGTGCCTCCAGCTTTTCAAAGGTTTCCTTCGCATCCGCCATTCCGATATGCCTTACCTGGCGCTTTTCGTCCGGCTCGCTCCACCGGTCTAAATCAAAAGTTTTTATATTTTCCATGGGAATTTCCTTTCTTCCATCATTACCGCTCCCTGCTTTCCTCACGCAGCTCTTTCTCCATAAAATTTAAAATCAAACGCCTTTATTTCCTCATCCGTCATCCAATCCTTTCATAACATTGGTTCCCGGTATCCTCATGGTTCCTGCCCGTCCATTTCATCCGCTGCGGCCTGCTCCCCATGCGCAGGCTGCTCATAAAGCGAGGTCAGCACTTTGTTAAAATCTTTCTGCGCCGGAGTCTGTATATAGACCGTGTACCCAAGGGATTCAAAATGCGCTTTTGCCTGTGCCGCCCTCACCTGGCCGTGGTTATGGGGCGTCCCGTCCGCAAGTTTCCCGTCCATGTCATTGTCATAGCACAGCACGATCTCCCGGACCTGCGGATGGTCGCTTAAGAACTGTTTCAGCGCCTTGTCGGAAAGGCATCCCTCTGAGATCCGGTAGTCTTTCCTCCAGTCAATCCCATGCAGCTTGCAGAGCGTGGCATGGCTCATTGCGTCGATGGGCGCCTCAAACTCATAAACCCGCCTGCTCCTGCCCTCCATGAGAAAGCCATAGGTCTTGTCCGAGTTCTCCATATCCTGGCGGAAACTGCTGTCTGCGCTGGGTCCCCGCAGGGCGCAGTACCGGGGCGTCCCCCTGCTGTCATATCCCACAAACGCACAGTTGCGGCGCACCCTGCCGTTCACCTCCTGCCTTGACTGGAATACTTTCCCCTGTTTCATCATCGCCTGGACGATCTCCGGGTCAATCTTCCGGGTCTTTGTCAGGTACGCAAACACCCGACGGTCATCCGTATCCCTGGGCGGGAGCTGCATTTTCCCCCTTTCCGCCTTTTCCCGTACTGCAACGATATGCACCGTCTGCTCATAAGCCCTGCTCCCAAGGATGCGCTCCATGGCGTCCAGTTTCCCCAGCCCCAGGTAGTTCATGGCAAATTCCACAATGTTTCCGCCTTTTTCCTCCGTGAAAGAATAATAGCCACGGCCATGCCTGAACAGGTATAATCCCCTATAGTTCTTCACATGGACCGTGGCCTTATCGCTTTTTTCGATCTCAAAACCATTGCTCACCGCAAAATCTATAATATTTGTCTGATAGATCTGCTGCATCTGTTCCTCCGTAAAGGGCATGGGCCTGCCCCGCTGTTTTACCTCCATGCCGTTTTCCTCCTTTCCACGGTTTCGCCGCTAAGTCCTCCCTGTTCATCGTGTTTACCATTATCCCGGCATTGTTTCCGGCTGAAAATTTTCCTACACATATTCACAGCTTTCCCCATCTTCCTGTTCCTCCGCAGCCTCCTCCCTTATATATTCCGCATTTTCCCCGTGGGCCTCATGCAGGGTAAATCCCTGAACCCTGATGTTCATCAGCCACTGGTCGAAGAACTGCAGCAGATCCTCTATCTGTTCCTCCGTCCTTTCGCTGGTTTCATAATAAATCCCCATGTTATCCTGGGTATAGGACAGAAGATATACAGAGCGGCCTTCCGCATCCATCAGGAACGTGATCTCCGGGTCACGCATCCTGTCACCGTTCTGCGTGTAATAGTGGGCAATGCTGTATTCATTCTCCCCGATATTTTCCAATACAAGGTCGTCAAAACCGTCCTGCTTAAACTTCATATAGGTATAAGTCCCGTCAAATAATTCCTGGGCCAGCCTGTGCAGTTTCCGGTAGATGCTGTAGCCGTAATTCCTGCACGCCTTTTTCTCCCCCGCTGTTTTCGGTTCCTCCTGTTCATCAGCAAATTCCAGCGCCAGGTTAAGGGATACCTGCTCTTTCAGAAGTTCTGACAGCTTTTCCTCCCCGTCAAAGGGCTTTTCCGCCTGCGCCTCTGCCGCCTCAGACTGCCTCTGCAGTTCCCCCAGCCGCCGCTCACTGTCTGACAGACAGGACGGCACTTTCTCCGCAAGATTTTCAAGCCTTGTGATATTCCCCAGGGCTGAGTCCCCCGCATCCGTCTGGTAGCTGCCCTCCCCTTTCAGGCACAGCAGCACATTGAAAAGCGGCCCTCTTTTTAAGAGTACCTGGAACCCGGCATAGGTTCCGGCTGATAAAATATCACCATCCTCATGCCCCAGGGCTGCCATCTGCATCTTCAGGTATTCCCCTGCCTTCGCCCTCTCGTCAAACAGCCTGTGGTTTAAGGTAATGGAAAATTCATGGGGTTTCTCCCTGGCATACATTGCCGCATCCGCTTTCTGCCGCCTTGCCGTTTCCGTATATTTTTCGATTTCCTGGGGGTAATAGTGGGTAATTTTGAACTGGAGATCCGAATGCTCGTTTTTCCATGCTGATTTCAGCGTCTGCAGGCGGTAGACCTCATTATCCACCTCCATCTTCCGCTTGATCTTCGGGTCGGAAACCGCAAGGGCCTTGAACTCGGCATACTGCAACACCACCTCGTCCACGTCCTCACAGCTCCTCAAGGCGCTGCGCCCGGTCATGATCTGGCTGATATACTTCTGTTTCTGTTCCAATATCTGCCAGAGGTAGGCGTCAAATGTCTGCTCCGTAATGTAGTTAAAAATAGAAACCTCCCCATTCTCATTCCCCTGCCGCAGGATGCGCCCGTTGCGCTGGGTCAGGTCAGCCGGCCTCCAGGGGGCGTCCAGATTATGCAGGGCAATCATCTTATCCTGCACATTCAGGCCTGTTCCCATCTTTTCCGTACTGCCCATCAGTACCCGCACTTCCCCGCCCCGCACTTTTTCCAGCAGTTCCGCCCTTTTTGCGTCCGTGTTGGCCTCATGTATGAAAGCAATATCCTTTTCCGCCACACCCACGCTGATAAGGGCCTCTTTCATGGCCTGGTAAAAATTAAACCGGCCGTCCGCCTTGGGCGTCCCCTTGTCACAGAAGATAAGCTGGGTGGAACGTCTGTCTGCCGTATCATGGTAAAATTCCGCCACTTTCCCGGCACAGGCATTGAGTTTTGTATCGGGGTCATTCTCCAGGGTTTCATCCAGGATGCGGGGATCCACGGAGAGCAGCCTTGCCTCGTTGGTCAGTTTCAGGAAATTGTCCTCGCTGCTGTCCACTTCCTTATTGCGGATGGCCTCCGCCCTTTCCACCAGTTCCTCCATAATTGCTTTCTGGTCCGGGGTGATAGCCGTCTTCACCACCTGCATCCTGCCCGTTTTAAGCTGCGGCACCGGAAGGGCCAGCATATCCGCCGTCTTAATGTCCGCCACCAAAAACAGCATGGACATCAGTTCCGGCAGGTTATGGAACTTGGCAAACCTGGCTTTCATCTGGTAGCCGGAGCCCTCCGGCTTGATCTCCAGGGAAGATTCCACCCTGCCGAATGTGCTGGCCCATGCGTCGAACATGAGCAGCCCCCTGCGCTTTAATTCTGAGGGCTGCAGGGTCTTCTGCATGACATACAGTTCCGACATGGAGTTGGAAACCGGTGTGCCGGTCAGGTACACCACGCCGTGTTCCTCTGTGAGTTCATTGATATACTGGCATTTCATGTGCATATCCATCGCCCGCTGGCTGCTCTGCCCTCCCACTCCCGCCACTCTCTGCATCTTGGTGTAGCTGTAATTATTCTTATAGGCATGGGCCTCATCCACAAACAGGTTATCCACGCCCAGTTCCTCGAAAGAAATCGTATCGTCCTTTTTAGCCGCATTATAAAGCCTGTCAAATCGATCCTGGAGGTTCCGCTTAAATATCTCCATCTGTTTCAGTGTCCAGGTTTTCCCGGAACGCAGTTTCATTTCATCAATCTTCTGCGTGATCTCATCAATTTCCTCCTGCATGGCGGACAGCTGCCTCTCCCTTGACAGGGAAATCAATTCAAAAGAACTGTGCCCCATGATGATGCAGTCATAATCCCCGGTGGCAATGCGGCTCACAAACCTCCTGCGGCGGGCCTTTTCAAAATCTTTGTTGGTGGCTATCAGGATATTGGCATTGGGATAGAGCCGCATGAATTCCGTTGCCCACTGCTCCAGGGTATGGTTCGGCACTGCGATCAGCGGCTTGCTGCAGACCCCCAGCCGTTTCCTTTCATACGCAATGGCGCAGGCCGTCATGGTCTTGCCCGCCCCCACTTCATGAGCCACTAGGAGGTTCCCGTCTCCGTATATTCCCATGGCTACCGTGTCCCGCTGGTGCTTCCGCAGGGTGATGGTTTCGTTCATATCCGGCAGCATCAGGCCATCCCCGTTGTATGTCCTGGGACGGATGTTATTGAAACGGTCATTATAAAGCATTGTAAGCGCCGCCCCCCTTTCCGGTTCGGCAAACAGCCAGGACTCAAACTCCATCTTGATCTGTGCCTGTTTTTCCCTTGCAAGCAGGGTTTCCCGCCTGTTCAGCACATACCGCACCTTTTCTTCCCCGGTGTCCGGATCCGTGTATTCCTGACGGTCACGGACTTCCACTGTCTTCAGATTCAGCGTGTATTCCATAATCGCATAAGCATTCAGCCTGTCCGTCCCGTAAGTTTTGTTCGCCGCAACGGAATCCCATTCCGCATTCTTATTGGTAATGAAATATGTCCCGGTGCATTCCGCAAATTCGATTCGGATGCGGTTCTTTCTGTTAAAATCGCTGGTTCTGAACTTCTCATACATGAAATCTTGGTAATATTCCGCCGGTATCCATGTGGAACCAAGCACAAAGCTGATGTCCTCCGGCTTTAACGGCTCCGGCTGCACCTGCGTAAGCGCTTCCACGTTCCTGCCGAACCATTCCGGGTATTTCTCTGCGGCAAGCATGGCCTGGGCCAGCTTATCCTTTACATGGCCGCTTAAATATTCCTCCGCAAGCACCCAGCCGGAAACCGCATCCCCCTCCTGCCACTTTGCCGGGTCCTGGTAAACCCTGCTCCCCAGCTCCTCCAGGATGGCCTCTTTGCTGCACATACTGCCGTCTTTCCGGTAAAGGTACTGCATATAGTCAAGATCAAACTTCCCTCTGGCATTTAAGGTGATCCGCAGGGCTTCCTCTATGCTGTCCGCCGTTTTGGGCATACTCTTGGGGCGGATGGTGGCTTTATGGAACACCGCCGTCTTTTTATACTCGCCTTTTATCTTCTTCCCGTGTTCATCCTTTACCTCTTCCTCGATGGACCGCAGGAGCGGCGCATCCGCATCTTTGGCAAATGCCGTGACGTTCCCCTGGGAATTGAGATAGCCATATTTTTTTATGTACCCGTCATATTCCCTGTTCAGGCGTTCCAGCAGGCCTGACAGTTTCGTTTCGTATTCCATGGTGGGCAGTTCCCATCCCAGCCTGGGATCCCCATGCAGCTGAAAATCCATAAGCTCCCTCAGCGCATTGCGGATGCGCAGCAGCCCGTCCAGCCTTTCCGCTTTTTTCCCGGACAATTCCTGCAGGTACATCCGGGAGTCCTCCCGGTAATAGAATGCGTCGCCAACTTTTGTGTAGCTGTAATTCTTCACATCCGGCGCTGCGGGGATCCACTCTTTGATAACCGTGTCCTTATCCTCGGAAAGTTCACTTTCAGGTTCCTCGTACTGTCCGTGGAGCCGGGCGACTGCCTCGTCCAGCAGTTCTCCCAGTTCCCTGTCAGGATATGGCTTGCAGGTGACGAAATTATAGTTGCTGTACATGCCGTTTTCCTGCACAATCGTTCCCAGCACCATTTCCGGATGGTCAATAAAATAACTGTTGTAAGGGATCCCGTTCTCGTCTTTTTCCACGGAAAGCCAGGCTGTGTTCTTTTCATCCGGTATAATCTCCTGGACCCGCTTTTTCAAAAACAGGATGTCTGTGGTTGCCTCTGTCCCCGCAACCTGCTTAAAGGCATTGTCCGGCAGGCGGATGGCCCCGATCAGCTCCGCACGCTGGGCCAGATACTTCCTGACCGTCTGGTTTTCTTTATCCATGGTGAATTTCGTGGTAATGACGGCCATGATGCCCCCTGCCCTGAGCTTATCCAGGCTCTTTGCCAGGAAATAATCATGTATCCTGAATTTATAGCGGTCATACCTCCTGTCGCTGACCCGGATGCTGTGGAACGGCACATTCCCCACTACCACATCAAAGAAACTGTCGGAGAAATCTGTGTCCTCATATCCTTTGATCAGGATGTCCGCCTGGGGGTAAAGTTTCCTGGCAATGCCTCCCGCAACAGGTTCCAGCTCCACTCCATAGAGTTTTGACCCGCCCATTTCCTCCGGCAGGGCCGAAAAAAAGTTTCCCGTCCCCAGCGCCGGATCCAGGATGTTCCCGGAACGGAAACCAAACTGATACAAAGCCTGATAAATATACTTTATTACTTTCTGGTCCGTGTAGTAGGATGTCAGGGTAGACGCCGTGGCCGACTGCATTTCTTCCTCCGTCAGCAGCTCCGTTATCTCGTCATACTCCTTTTCCCAGCCCTCTTTTCCGGGTGTCAGGGCATTGGCAAGGCCGCCCCAGCCTGTAAAACGGGCAAGTATGATCTGCTCCTCTGCGGATGCCATGCGGCTCTCCTGCTGCAGCTGCTTGAGCAGCCGGATTGCCTCCACATTGCTGCGGAATTTTGTTTTCGGGCCGCCATCATACAGATGATGTTCCGGCTGGTAGCGGTAGTTCATTGTCCCATCCTGGAAACGCTGTTCTATCTCCCCCGCCACTTCCATGGCGTATTGTTTCCCTGCCTCTGTGATACGGCCCATATTTTCAATCCGCTGTTTCGTTTCTTCCGAAAAATCTCCATTCTCCACAGCCTGGATGACTGTCTTGGATATTTCCGCATCCGTATAAAAAGGCTGCAGCAGCTCCGCATTTTCAATCAAAGCTATCGGCAGCCTCTCCCTGACCTGATACCCACCGGACCCCCTAAGCTGTTCAATATCGCCCAACTCAGCCGTATGGTTCCCGTCCAGATACCCCAGGACTTCAAAGATCCGGCTGTCATAAGCGATTCTGCTCCCCACAGGGAACGGCATATATCCCGGCGTTTCTGCTTCCTGTTCCGTTTCCGGGCGCAGTATCTGGTCGCCGCCTTTCCCGTCCTCTCCATAGGGGCCGGGATAGATTTCAAACAGGCTGATCTGCCCATCTCCATGGTCATTTACTGCGCTTTCCGCTGCATTCGTTCCGCCGGAAATACTTTCCCCGGAGATATGTTCCTCAGAATTGTTTCCGTTTGAAGTGTCTTCATCGGAATATTTTTTATCCGAATTATCTTCATCCGGAACATCTTTATCCGCTATTTTCCTATTCGGAATTTCTACATTTGATTTTTCTGCACCCGAAGTATCTTGATCTGGAATATCTTCCCCCGCAGTATCTTCATTTGAAACATCTTCCCCTACGGCATCCTCGTCTGAAACATCTTCCCCCGCAGCATCTTCGCCTGAAACATCTTCATCCAGAATATTGTAATCATCTATGGCATCTTCCTCACGGTATGGGAGATATTCTCCATGCTCGATCAGAGAGCCAATCACATGGGCGATCACATCCCATGACAACCGCACAAAGCCGTCCTTTCCGAAAAAGAAATCTGCCACATCCCGCCCCGGCACGATTCCCCCTGTCCCGTCACTGCTCTTTTGGAAACCATAATCCCGGTAAATATCCCTGACGGCATCCCGCTTCACCTCCATGGTGCCGGCCTGCCGGAATACCTGGTTGATGCGGTCATACAAATCCTGTGGGTACACACTGGTGTCTGTTAAAAGCCTCTGTATCTCATCCCAGTCTTTATGCTCCCTGACATTCTCTTTTGTGGCCGACTCCTGCAGACGGAAAAAGGAACCTTCGGCGGCATTTTCCGCCTTGGGTTCCTCTGCATCATTTTCCACAATTTTTCCTGTGTTTTCTGTATTTACTGTACTTCCTTTTTTCGGTTCAGAATCTGCCGTATTCCCTATCCCGGCTACCGGGGCAGATATACCACTTCCTGCAGGACGATTTCCTCCGCCTGTCTGGTTATCATCTCCATATGCCCTGCCCTCTCCAGCGTGTCCTCCGTTTCCGGCATCGGCTGCACCTCCAAAAGCTGCTGTATCAGCGCCTCTTTCTTCCTCTCCGCCTCCTGGTCCACCCTGGTGATCATCTCGTTGACCTGCCCCAGCGCGATCAGTTCCGACAGTCTCTGCGGATGCCTGGACATCATGTAGTCTTTCCACCTTTTCCCGAACATCCCGGCCGGACTCCGGTCGTATTCGCTGTTCTCCGAGATTCTGAGATCCGGGTACAGCATCCCGTCCTCCCCTTTCCTGTATTCCAGTTTCGCTAACGGTTCCCTGCCCATATCCCTGGCTCCTTTCCTCCTTGATTTCCTCAATCTGTTTATGTATCTCTGACAGGACCGGCCTTGCTATGGCGCAGGCATAATACCCAAGCCCCATGAACAGTTCCAGGCTCCCGAAATGGCTGATATTCTCAAATGCCCCTGTTTCCTCAAAAGGTTCCGTCCCGATCCCACATTTCTTAAATACAATGTAGGCGGCGCTGTCCGATGCCAGCCTTGCGAACTCCGCCCGTACCGCCTCTATGGGAAGTCCATACAACACACTGTCCTCATTTTTGACCTCCACACAGGACAGGTATCTCTCCAGAAACAAGTCCGCCTGCATAGCGGAAAGCTGGCACAGACAATTCTCTATATTGTCCCCGTCTATCCCGAACCTTTCATGGAACCTGCGCAGGATCTCCGGCTGGTACTGCCGCTCCAGCGACCAGACCGCACCCATGGCTTTCCGGAATTCCTCATAGCTGCCACGGGTATCGGCAAGGTCAAAATAGTAGGCAAGCGTGGCTTTCGGGTCATTCATATCCACAACGCCGATGCCCTTGGAACCGGCCTTTAAATACCTCCCGGTCTGTTTCTCCCAGCCCGCTTTTGTGGCAAGCAGGCCGGCATCCGGCCTCTGCACATAGATCAGCACGTTCTTGTCAAAAGACATCTTATAATATTTTGACACGCTGGACAAAAGCCCCATCCACTCCGTCCTGCTGCGTGTCAGCGCCTGCACCGATTGGCGGTACAGGTCAGCAAGGTATGTTTCCCTACCCAGCTTTCTGCCCCGTTGCTCCGCCGTCCCTGGCGAAATACAGTTCCAGCGCCTTTATGATCGTCTCCTCGATTTCCTTTCTGCTCTGGCCGCCGTCAAAGAACCTGCTGATGACGGTATCCTTTATCTTGATGGGTTGTGTGTTCTTTGGTTTTTTCGCCTTTTCATCCGTGATGACCTGGCGCAGCAGTTCCTCCGTCAGCTTCCCTTTCCGGGCATAGTCATGCAGGAGGGCTGATTTCTTTGTGTCAATACGGCATCCGCCGTCAGTTATCAGCTGCGCCATTAACGGCTGCATTTCCGCTTTCACAAAGGATATGTCATAAGCAGCCTCAAAGCCGAGGGTCCTGGCATCCAGGCACTCCAGCAGCGGCGCCGCAAGGGTAGCAATCCTGAGATACCTGGCGATACGGTCCCTGCTCAGCCCGTATTCCTCGCTGACCGCCGCCCCTGCATCCGACTTCTTTGGGTTTTCCAATGAAGTCCCGTTTTTCCCCATTTCATGCGGGTTTACCAGTTCCTCAATCTCCCTTAACAGGTCGTTCCTTTTCCCCTGGCACTTGATGGCGTCATAGTGCTGTTTCAGGCAGAATGCCTTTTCAGAGAAAGTCAGATCGTCAAAGGAACGCTGGCGCAGGTTCGTTTCCGTCACGATCAGGACGGCCTCCGCATGGTCCAGGTTTTCCTTAATGACAACGGGACCTCTGGTAAGCCCTGCCAGCCTTGCCGCATTGACACGGTTATGGCCGCTTAAGATGGTATGCCTGTCCTCATGTTTCCAGAGGATGATCGGCTCCAGAATGCCCAGTTCCCGGATGCTCTCCACCATGTCCTGGAGCCGCTGGCCGCCGTACAGCTTGAACTTGTGGTCGGGGAACGGCTCCATCCTGTCAAAGTCCATCTCCAGAAGTCCCGTCCCATCGGTTTCCTGCCCCTGCTGCGGCTGTGCTGTTTCTTCCTTGGTCTTAAAATCAAACAGGTCGTCCATCCCGTCCAGGCTGGAACTAAGCAATGTGTTTCTTGCCGGTATTTTCGGTGTCCTTGCCGCCATTTCCCATCAACTCCTTTGCAAAATTTTCATAGGCTTTCGCCGCCGGGTTCTCCGGCTCGTACTCACAGATTGTCATGCCGTATTCCACGGCCTCCGGCACCTTGATGGAGCGGGGGATGCTGCTTGTGAATATCCGCACCTTCTCCTCAAGGGCCTGCTGCAGCTGTGCCTTGACCCGTCTGGATACCCTTGTCCGTTCGTTGTCCATGGTGATCAGGATGCCCTCAATTTCCAGCCCTGCATTGGCATGGCTCTTGATCCTGTGGAAAGCCCGCAGGAACTCCGCCATCCCCTCTACAGCCAGGGTTTCCGACTGGACAGGGATAATCAGGCTGTCGCAGCATATCATCACATTTATCATGGCCGTCCCCATTTTCGGCATCCCGTCAATGAGGATGTAATCGTACTGTTCCCTGATGGTGTCCACATATTCTTTCAGCTTGTACTCCGCAAAATCCGTATCGCACATCAGCTTGTCAAAGTTGTCTAACTTGTTATTGGCCGGAACCAGGTCAGCCCCGAATTCCGTCCTTATCATATATGCCTCCCTGTCCGGCAGTTCCTCATTCATGACGATACATTTCAGGATGTCATAGATTGTCACCGAAAGCTGCTCAGGCGCCTCCACCCCGCATAATTTTGTTGTGTGCCTCTGTCCGTCAAAGTCGATCAATGCAACCCTGCATCCTCCCTTAGACAGCAGATAAGACAGGGTTGTTGCGGTCGTGGTCTTGCCCACGCCGCCTTTCCTGTTTACGATCCCTAAAACCTTGCCCATTCTTTGCTTCCTTTCTCTCGTTAAATTTGTTATCTGGTTACATTTGATCTGGATAAAAGTAGGGTTTCAGCACTTGCCTCCTTTCGCATAAATTAAAATGGGGCCAAATCAACACTTCCATTTCCATGGAATATAGATTCAGCCCCATTTTGAGTATAACGACACCTGCCAATATCCCTAGCATTGGCGGATCCCGGCTATTCACATTCAGTTTTTCAATATAACAGCGCTGTCCTATCTACTCTCCTTAGAATAGCGAAAATAGGACTAAATCAATGAAATCGCTTCTATACAGCAAATCTCCTGACTTAGTCCTATTATAACCTCATCATCAAAGGTAATGGCAACTCTCCTAACCTCCTGCTCCTGCTGCCGTTCCTGTGTCCTCTCTTGGGCCGCGTCCGACAGTGCCGCCCGTTCCATTTCATGACTGCGGCTGTAGCCATACCACCCCATCAGTACCAGACACAGGAGCATGTCTGCCACAATCAGCGCCGTGCCAATTTTTTTCATGCTCAAAATCACCTTTGTTCCTTGCTTTCATAGCAATATATGCCCCGCGGAAAAAGGATATGAAAGGCTCCCGCACTCTGTAAAAATGCGGAGGCCTGGATACTTTTTGCCTATCAGGTCTTAAATATGGCAATCTCTGTCTTTAGTTCATTCATATTGTTGCCCAAAGCGCTTGCCGTGTGGCTTAAGTTGTCCACACTCTTCATCAGTTTCTCCGATGTCTGGCTGACAATCTCCGCGTTGCCCGCAGTCTCGGCAATGATCTGGGAAATATTCTGCACCGCCGCCAATGTCTCCGCTCTCTCCTTGTCCGCCTGCTCCGTGCTGGCTACAATCTCCTGTAGGCCTCCCACCAGCTCCTGCATCCGGTCACGCATATCCGCGAAGACCTGTATTACCTCCTGCACCGCATCGCCCTGCAGCGCCACCATGTCTTCCGCCTGTTTGGCGCTCTGAACGCTGTCCATCGTACGTGTGCTGATATGCTGCACATGGTTGCTGATCTCTCCGGCAGCCTTGGCGGAATCGTCCGCCAGCTTGCGGATTTCCTCCGCCACCACAGCAAATCCCTTGCCTGCGTCTCCGGCCCTGGCGGCCTCTATGGAGGCGTTCAGGGACAGCAGATTGGTCTGCTTGCTGATGCCGGTGATCGTTTCGGCAAACACACTGATACTCTCCGTCTCCTGGCTCAACTGTTCAATGCTGTTTCCCACCTGATTGGTGATATCCGTGGTCTCCTGGGCGCGATGTCCCAGCAGTTCAATGATCTCCATACCTCTGTGGATCATCCTGTCGGTCTGCTGAACCAACAGCTCCACCTTTTCCACCACCTGGCTGACTTCCTGCATATCATCGGACAAAAGCCCCGTCTTGTCCACACATTCCTGGGCATGCATAGACTGGCGGCTCATACCCTCGTTGATCTCCGTGATAGCCTGGGTGATGTCCAGAGAATAGTCGTTGATAACCTCGGAGGCGCTCTTCACCTCCTCCGCGGACAGCTCCAGTTGCCCGGTGGCGTCATATACCTTGGATACCAGCTTTTTGTTGTTCTGGATCATATGGTTGGCAGACTGGGCCAGATCCACGAACTCATCCCGCCCCGACACCTTCACGCTGCCGGTGAGATCGCCCTCCGCCACCTGCTCCAGCCCTGTGGAGATCTTTTTCATATTGCCGCGGATACTGACTGTGATGGTGATACCGATAAATCCGGCCACCAGAATGGAGATCATGACCATGGCAAAGGTGATCCACTTGATTTGATCCGCCTGTCCCGTAACCATATCGCTGGGAACCAGCATACAGATCACCGCGCCGCTGTCCTCTACAACCCCGTATACAAACAAGTATTTTCCACCTCTGAAATCCACTTCCCTGTGCCCGACGCTCTCTCCCGACTGTAGGCACTCCTGGTAAAAAGGTTCGTTATACAGCACCGTCTCACCCTGGGCAAAGGCGCTTTCCTGTCCCTCCTCCAGATATTCCGTTATGATCTCTCTCCCGTTAGGGGTGACAAAAGCCGCAATGCTCCCCTCCCCAAGGATCAGATCCTGCAGCAGCTCCTTGACGGGCTCCTGCTTAATATCTACCACGATCATGGCCTTATTGTTCTTGGACGGTATCTGATAAGCCATGATATAGCGCATATCCGCCAGTTTCATATTGGAGTCCAGCACATGATGCCAGTCTGTCCATACTCGCCTTCTGTCTCCGTTGTCCCGCTCCGAAACCTCCGCCTGATACTCTGCAAAGAAACCCTTGGTGGTCTCGGAGTTGGTGGTGGTTATCAATGTCAGTTCCTCGGAAGGTATGATATGTATGTTGCTGATAAAATCGTTGCCCGACTGCGCGGATAACATATTGGTCTTCTGACTGGTGATCAATTTCTTGCGGTCCACGGCATAGCCGTCCCTCTCATATACGCCGCTGAAATAGCGGTTCAGATCCGCGTCAAAAGCAAACTTCAAAGCCTCGCCTTCCACGAATGCGTTGATGGCGTCCATATAGCTGACCGTCATATTCATGGTCTGTTTCGTGGAATCCAGAAACTGTTCACTCATACCGGTGGAAGCTTTCCTGTAGGCAATGATGCCCACCAGTATCATGAACAAGATCGGGACGGTAAAACATACCACAATCTTGTTCTGCAGACTGCTGAGCCGCAGTTTTTTCTCTTTTTTTCCGGGCTTACCGTTTTTCAAGTCAATGTCCTCCTAATCTGAAAGTAATGCAAAGAAAATCCGTTCTCCTGCAATTCATTATACATTACTTTGTCTCAAATTCCTAGTGGGAACTTATTTTATTTGACTTTTTTTATTCAAAGCGCCGTATCATATCCGCCGCAGATACATAGCGTCCACAAAATCGGACTCAAAATACCGGCATTCCGCCAAATTCAGTATCTGGGATATCTGGCAAAGCCTCTCCGCGCGTTCCTGTACCTGAAAAGAACTGCCGAACAGCCAGGCTCCCGCCAAAGCCGTGTTGCCCACCGCCTTCACCCGCCCTTCCAGTTTCCGGGGGATGAGTCCCAGCGACACGGCGGCCCCCACATCCAGAAAATACCCGAATCCGCCGGCCAGATACACTCTCTCCACCTGCCCGGGGTCCTGCAAACCGTAGGCGGCGATCAGTGCGTTTATCCCTCCGCAGATAGCGGCCTTGGCTGTCTGCATCTGCCGAATACGCTCCTGGGTGATCCTCAACCCTCCGATGGAAATACCCTGCTCAAAATAAGGCTCCGCCAAAAGGCCCGTATCATCCACCAGGCCCAGCTCCATCAAGCGGGCCGTCAGGGCTATCATATCCGCCCCCCATATATCTCCGCCCCCCTCAAAAGCAGGCCCCGCGGCAGTGCCGCAGCAGAGCATCTTCTCTCTGTTTCCCAGGACCATTTCTCCGTTAGTCCCCAGATCCACCAGCAGAGTAATCTCCTTTCCCCTATCCATACCGCAGGCCAGAATACCCGCCGTGATATCTCCCCCGACGAAGGCCGACAGACCGGGCATCGTCACAGTCTCCAGACCGCCTATCTCCAACTTTTCCGAGGATAAATACTCCGCAGCAAAAGGTGCCGTCCCCAGGGAAACCGGATCATGTCCCGACAACAGGTACTGCATGGTGGTATTGCCCGCCACGATCAACTGCTCCGGATTCCCCCCCTGCTGCCGGAAACCCTCTATCCCCTCTGCCAGCACCCTCCTGACCGACTGCCGCATCTGTTGCCGGGACATGGGATTTTCCGCCGCCTGGATACGGGATATCACATCCGCTCCAAAGACCCGCTGTGGGTTTGAGCAAACGTATTCTCCCCGCTTTTCTCCGCTCCCGTCATACCACTCCACAGCTATGGTCGTAGTCCCCAGATCCGCGACGGCCAGTTCTCTTCCCTCTCTTACCACATTCTCTTTTTCGGGCAGGCAAAAAGAGGAAGTGATCACCCTCATTCTTTCTTCCAGAGCGCCCGCCGGGGCACACTTCCCGCAGCCTGTACATATCTGACATCTGTTTCCCTGATAGCTCATGTGACTTCTCCCCTCTCGCCGTAGCCGCGGCCATGGTCCCGCGCCTGCCTCCTCACAATGCTCACTTGTATTATACTGCGATCCCGTGCGTTTCTGCGCACTCCATATTCAAAAAAGTTAAATGCGGATCATGTAAACTTATTATACTCCTCAAAACCCAAAAAGCAAACACGCCTAAGAGCTGCCTGCTCAAAGGGGCGTTTGCTTTTTCATACAGTTCCCGCCGTATTAACCAAAATCAAATAAACTGGTTTTTCTCCCGGTCATAATGATAGTCGATTCCCGCAAGCTTTTCCGTGATCTCCTCCTGTGACGCGTCCAGATCTTCACACATGGTTTCCAGATCGGAATAATAGTCCCTGAGTTTCAAATTTACGAAACTCAACAGCATGACCGGGTCCTTCGGTATCATAGCGCCGCCTTTCTCTCCGCCGCTGCGGAGTCCTCCACTGCGGTGGAGGCGATGATCTCCATATCACCCAGCATTTCCACCCGGCCATAACCCGCGGGGATCAGCAGATGAGCGCCCTTGCCCACACTGTGGCCTTCGATGATGCCTCTTCCCTCCAGTACGCTGACGATCAGGAAAGGATGCTCCTGTTCAAAGGTAAAATTATCCTTCACCACCAATTTCCACACTTTATAATAGTCGCTCTGTGTCAGCAGGCTCCAGGCGTTGGGCTCCTGGGGAGCCGCCTTTTTGATGGCACATTGATACGACTCGTCCGGCACATTGATCACGTCAATGCTCTGGGATACATGCAGCTGGCGGGGTTTTCCGTCCACCAGGCGGTTGTAATCGTACACTCTGTAAGTGATATCACTGTTTTGCTGGGTTTCCAGGATCAGAAAGCCACCTGTGATGGCGTGTACCGTGCCGGGATCGATCTGGATCATATCCCCCTTCTGCACAGGCACCCGGCGGATCAGCTCCTCATACCGATTCTCTTCCACCATCTGCCGTAGCTCTTCACGTGTCCGGGCATGATGGCCCACCACCAGCTCCGCTCCCTCGTCGCAGTCCATGATATACCAGCACTCGGTCTTGCCGAAAGGAACCTTTTCCTTTTCTCTGGCATAAGCGTCGCCGGGATGTACCTGAATACTCAGATCGCTCTTGGCATCGATGATCTTGACCAGCAGAGGGAACTCCTCATAGGAGAGGTTTCCGAACATCTCCCTGTGTTCCCGGTACAGCCCGGACAAAGTCTTCCCCGCGTATTTACCCTGGCTCACCCGGCAGTCTCCATGGGGGTGAGCGCTGATGGCCCAACACTCCCCTATGGCGTCTCCGTCCCCACGGTAAGGGAACTGTGTCACCAGACGCTGTCCCCCCCAGACGCACTCCTTGAGCACCGGCTCCAGATACAGGATCTCGCCGCCGGACCTGTTCATGGCCAGCGCCGCCCCATTGGTCTCCATAATATTCTTATACCAATACGCGCTGTCCTTTACAATGCGCTGCTGGCTGCGATAGTCCACATACACCAGACCGAAACGCTCGTGATAACCGTTAGCCCACTCAAAATTGTCCAAAAAGGTCCACAGAAAATATCCCTTGATCTCCACACCCTCATCTATGGCCCGCTGCACCTGATACAGGTATTTTTCCAGAAAATCAATGCGGTTGGGGTCATGTACCCTGCCGTCCAGAGATACGGTGTCATGACAGGAGATGCCGTTCTCCGTGATATATATGGGCATATGATAGCGCTCATGCAAAAACTTGCAGCTCCAGTAGATGCACTCCGGCGTCACGGGCCATTGGATCGCCGTCTTGGGAAAGCCCGGGTAGCGGTCCACATACTCCACGCCGCCGTCTGCCGCCCGCCGCACCGTGTAGCCGTTGTACACATTCTGTCCCATAAAATCAAGCGGCTGAGAGATCAGCTGCATATCCTCCTCCGTGATCTCCGGCAGATATTCGGCGAATCGCTTAAGTCCCTCCTCCGGGTAATGTCCCAGAAACACGGGATCGCTGTACCACGCCACGTTCCATGTCCAATTGTCCATGGGATTGGTCAGGCCAAAATAAGTCTCTCTGGCAGCCGCCACATCCTCTGGACTTTCAGTGTCGGGGACCGCCACGCCGCAGGTTGGCGCAAAACCCACTTTTACAGGCACCTTGGCATATTTCCTTAAGTTGATCACCGCCTGTCCGTGAGCTTTCAGCACATTGTGAGCGATCTGAAAAGTCTCCTTGTAGGAGAGCTTTAATCCCGGCGCGTGCTCGCCCCGCAGATGTCCCAGCCCCACAAAGCACTGTGGCTCATTTAAGGTGAAAAAATACCGGCAGTCCTGAGAAAAATTCTCCGCCACCACCCTGGCGTATTCTCCGAACCACACCACGCTCTCCGAGTTAAGCCAGCCCCCCTTATCCTGTAGCGCCTGGGGATATTCCCAGTGAAACAGCGTCAGATAGGGTTCAATGCCGTTGGCGCGCATCTCCCTGATCATATCCTTATAATAATCGATACCGGCTTGATTCACCCGGCCGGTTCCCTCCGGCAGTATCCTGGCCCAGTTCAGAGAAAAACGGTAATTTTTTACTCCCATCATTCTCATCAGTGCAAAATCCTCTTTATACCGATGTATATGATCGCAGGCTACCTGGGCATTCTGCCCTCCATACACTCTGCCCTCCTCGCAGAAAACATCCCACACGTTCTTTCCGCAGCCGTCCTGGGGATCTCGACCCTCGATCTGGTAGGCGCTGTCCGCAACGCCCCAAGCAAAATCCTTACCAAACATATATGCTTACCTCACTTTTCTATATATATGTGTTCCAATTAGCCTTGTATATATGGTCCAATTAATCCCGGCAGTGTAGCCGCAGCCAATTTATTACATAGCCGGCTATCTCTCCCGATTCTTTGCCGGTGATATCCAATGTCTCAAACTCCATATCTCCAATGCGATCATGTCCCATAAAATAGCGGTTATAATCCCGGGAGCGACATTGCGCCACAAAATAGTTTGAACAGAACACTCAAGCATGTCTCACCGATGTAATAAACCGTCAGAAAGCTCCGTCACGCCGGACTACGCCGTGATCACCGACACCAGATAGAACCCTGACGCATCCTTTTCATGAGTCCTGCACACCTCTATCCGCACATGATGCTCCCCCGGCTTCTCCTTCTCAAAGATCGTTGTCAGCGCCAGCAGGTCCCCCCATGTCTCGTCAAACTCACCGTCCAGCAGCACGGCTCCCGCCTCATCGCCGTCCACGATGACTCTGGCCGCGGGAGCTGGCTTGTTGACGGTGCGGCGATACTGCACTGCCAGCGTGCTGCCCGTCATCGTGAATTCCATATACGCTCCCTGTTCCCATGTTTCCCAACCGCATTTGAAGATATCGGTCATATGTTTCTGGGGACTGTGGTCTTCGCTGAACCCACGGCAGGTATCCGCCTCCATCTCCTGATTGCGGATGCGCCGGGAATGTTCATAGCGGTTGGGGGTCAACGGCCGGGCCGGAAATACGGATTCCTCCTCCGGCTCCTCCATCCGTGCATAGACACCGTCCAGAAAATATCGTATTGTGTCCGCCAGCATGATATGTCCCGCGTCATTGGGGTGCAGATCATCGGCTGTAATAGTCTCCGCCGCCAGCTCTCCGGCCGCTATCCTCCCATGGACATTGTTTTTTATACTGACACAGGGCAGATCGTAATATTTGCCCACGGCAATATGTATCTCCCCTGAGCCTTCGCCTGTGCTGAAAAAGGAATTGTGGAGCAGCACCACCGCAGGCCGGGACTGGGAGGTGTATATATGACGCGCCAAACCCTCATAAGTCTCCTTAAAATGCTCCGTGTTCTCATCGTTGACGCTGAACTCGATAAACACCAGATCCGGCTTTGTATAAAGCAGATCCGCATCCGCCCTGGCCACGCCAAACTGAGAGGTGGTGGCCCCGATGCCCGCGTTGCAATATCCCACTTCCGCCCGGGGAAACTTTTCCCGCCACCACTGGCAGCTTAAGTAGGCGTAACATTTCTCAGGCGCCGTAGCGTCGCAGCCCATGGTTATGGAGCCGCCCAGATAACCTACGTTCACCTTTTCTCCCCGCTCCGCACGGCGCATCACATTTTTCAGTCTGCTCTGATTACCCCTGTTTACAACAATGCTGTCCAAATATTTATCCGACATACTTTTTTCTCCTCTACTCCCAGAATCCATGAACGGCATTCAGCCCCTCGATATACGCGCTGAGCTCCTCCGCCATCTTTTCCGCCTCCGGCCTGCGGATATGCCCCTTGGTGCCCACGCTGTTATTGCTGTACTTGAAATAGTGGATATGCGTATCCCCTTTCTCCTCCACCACCTGCTCTATGGCCCGGTCCCAGCTCCTGTCATGCTCCAGGATCGTGGTCTTGCAGATAATATGCGCCTCCGGGTATATCCCCCGCAGCGTATCCAGAAAACCGCTGTAGGCCGCACGCCATCCCAGAGCCTGCTCCCCGTTGTAGTCCTGTGCCATATAGTCCCGGGGGTGGTTGTCGTTCTGTCCGATGGCCAAAATCACCAGCTGTGGCCTGTATCCGGCAAAATCCCATGTTTTAGGCTGGCACAGGTTGGGATGGTACTGCATCTTGTCATACAGCCACATCATTCCTCTGGCGTCCGGCTCATTGAAATACCCCTGACGGTCCTGTAGCGCTATCCCTCCCTGGGCTATATCATGGAGCTGGGCCCCCAGCTTTCTGGCAGTTATCCATGCGTATGAATAATAGCTGTTGGAGTACTCCCCGTTGTGTTCCGGGTCGGGCTGCCCGCAGTAGTCCACCGCCTCTGACACCTCCCCGGCAGACACGGAGTCCCCGAACACCTCGATCCTGCGCTCCGGCAGAGGCTCAGGGTCCAGCAGCTGTCCGCCCTGTGCCAGTAAAAAGCCGCGGAACAAAGCCATATGGCAGGAGTCCATTCGTTTAAAAAGGCACAACTCATGTACGCCTTCTCCCAGATTCTCCCCCAGGGTCAGGATCGTATCGCCCTGATCCTCCAAGTTCCCCCGGCACTGTTTCCCGTCCAATATCCAGCCCATGCAGCTGGTCCAGTATGAGCGGATATTGGTAAATACTGCCCTGATATGACTGCCTGTAAAACGGATGCGCACAAAACTGGCTGGATAGACCATCAGCGCTCCGTCCTCCCTCTCCCTGTCGATCCTGCCGCAGTATTGCAAAGCCTGCTCCTGCCAGGAGACCGTTTTCTCTCCCGGCAGGGCGTACTGTAATAAATATTGATTATCCATATTGGTTCCCTCGCGCTCCGCGGAAATCCCCCGCGGAACCATTGTCAACAAGTCCTTTGAGAGTACTCTTCCATGCTCACGCAGTTACTGTGCGCATTTATTTCAAAAGTTCCAGATTGCTCCTGATCAAGTCACATCTCTGCGCCACACACTCCACGCTGCGCAGAGGGTCCTGAGGCGTATTAAACACATAATCCTTCAGCTTGTCTATAGTGGTGGTAGCCACATGCATCCGGGTATCGCTGGAGGCATAGTAGATGTACACGTCGCCGTTCTCCCTGACGATGGCACCGTTGGTAAACACCACATTGGACACATCGCCCACACGCTCCTCTCCTCTGGGGCCGATCAGCAGGCCGGAAGGCTCGGCGATCACTTTTGAGGGGTCCTCCAAATCGGTGGCAAAAGCATAGATCACATAGCGCAGCCCCGCCGCCGTGTTCCGCACCCCGTGGGCTATATGTATCCAGCCGCGGTCCGTCTTGATGGGCACGGCTCCCGCGCCGTTTTTCACCTCGGTGATGGTGTGGTACTTTCTGGTGCTGGTGATGATCTCTTCATCGATCACCGCATGGGTGATATCTTCGCACAATCCGAATCCGATGCCGCCGCCTGAACCGGTGTCGATAAAGTCATCCATGGGTCTGGTATAAAAGGCGTACTTGCCGTCCACAAACTCGGGGTGCAGCACCACATTCCGCTGCTGGGGCGAACGCAGAGTTTTCAAATTCGGCAGACGCTCCCACTGTTTCAAGTCCTTAGTGCGCACGATACCCGCGGCGGCCACCGCCGCGGACAGATCGCCCACGGAGGTGTCCTTGCTCTCCGAGCAGAACACGCCGTAGATCCAGCCGTCCTCATGCCGGGTGAGCCGCATGTCATACACATTGGTCTCCTCCGGGCAGGTGTCCGGCAGCACAACGGGATAGTCCCAGAACCGGAAGTTGTCGATACCGTTGTCGCTCTCCGCCACGGCAAAGAAAGATTTCCTGTCGCTGCCCTCCACTCTGGCTACCAGACAGTATTTGCCGTTTAAGTAAATCGCGCCGGAATTCATCACCGCATTGATGCCCAGCCGTTCCATAAAAAATGGATTGGTCTCCATGTTTAAGTCATAGCGCCAATGCAGGGGCGCATGTTCCCTGGTCAGCACCGGGTATTTATACCGCTCGAACAGACCGTTGTAAAAGCCGGTGTCCGCCACATTTTTTCTGGTCAACAGTTTCTCCTGCTCCGCCGCCAGATCGTAATATTTTTCATGTACCATCGCCTGTCTACCTCTTTCTTTCCACAATAATATCTGTTTTTTGGATATCTAACTCCGCCCTTTTTCTAACTATCCGCAGCCGTACGCCTCATCATCTCCATACACATGCGCCCGTTATGATAAGGACATTTCCACGGCTCCACAATGGGTTTGTCCGTATCCGGCCTGCCGTTTTCATCGGTGCGCCAGTACCACTCGCTCCACTCTCTGGAATCTGTCATATATTTTTTGATAAACTCCCATATATCCAGAGCCGCCTCCTTAAAATATATCTTCTCCGGGGCCTTCTGCCAGGCATTGTAGAATCCCACCACGCTCTCGGCCTGCACCCACCAGATGCGCCACTCATCGTCCACACCCCGCTCGCACTCATTTTTCAGGGAATGGCCGCGATAAGCCGTCTCGTACACATTCTGCTCCAGATCCGCCGTGATGGGAGCCATTTTCTCCGCGTAAGCCCTGTCGCCCAGCACCGACACCCCCCGGTCCACCAGCCATGCCGTCTCGATATCGTGGCCGTAGGAATGTAGATCAATGAGGCTGTTCATATCGTTGTCAAAAAACACCTCCTGCCGATGCAGCGCCGGATTATAGATCTTATCCGCGATCAAATCCAGCATCCACCGCAGTTTCACGGCGGCGGTCCCGTCGCCGGACACCCGCAGCAGTTCCGTATATGCCTCAAACACATGCAGCAGCGTATTCATGGTACGGTCCGCCATAACGCCGTTTTCCGACAGCTTATCGTTGTCCGCAGGCTTGAAATCAATGTCCAGCGCCTCCTTGTACCCGTGACGGTCAAAACATTTTGTCTCGATCACCTGCCGCAGCTCACGGGCCAATTCCAGGGCCTCCCTGCTGCCGGATGCCGCGTAATAGCTGGACAGGGCGTACACGGCAAAGGCCTGATTGTAGGTATGTTTGGTGGTGTCCCCGGGTTTCCCGTCATAAGTCACGGACCAATAGATGCCGCCCCGCTCCCTGTCCATGCAGCGGTCCCGTAAAAACATGTAGGCATGGTCCGCGTACTCCTTAAGGCTTTGGTCCTGCAGCGTCATCCAGGCATTGGAGAAAAACCACAGTATCCGGCTGTTCAGGATACAGCCCTTAACCGCCTGACGGTCCACATTTCCCTCCGCGTCCATAAAGCCATAGTAGCCGCCATACTCCTCATCCCTGAGCCTTTTCCAAAAAGGCAGCAGCTTATTTTCCAAATGCTCCCGCATCTGTTCCCGTATCTCTTTTTCCATGTTTCTCTCTTTCCTTCCCCACATCACTTGTTAAGTTTCCTTACGCTTTCCCTCACTACCAGCTCGCCCTCCACGATCCGCATATTGCAGCGGCTGTCGTCCCCGGCAATCCGGCGCAGCAATATATGGATGCCGGTCTGCGCCATCTTGTTCATATCCACCGAATAGGTGGTGATGGGCACATCGCACAGTCCCGGATGCAGCCAATCGTCATAGCCCACCAGGGAGACATCCTCCGGCACCCGGTATCCCGCCTCCCGCAGGCTCCTGACCATTCTGCCGGCAGTCAGGTCACTGTTGCACACAAAGGCTGTTGGCAGTTCCTCCGGCAGGGCGATGGTGTCAAAACAGTAGACGCTGTTTTCCTCCCTGTCCCTCAGTATCCAGTCCTGCCGCTCCTCCACTCCGTGTTCCATCAGGGATTTGCGATATCCCAGATACCGGTCCATAATACTTTCCGTAGAGGGCACTGTCCCCACAAAACCGATCTTCTCATGTCCCATTTTAAACAGATAATTGGTCATGCTGTACGCGCCGTAAAAGCTGTTGCTGATAACGCAGTCGCCCTGTAATTGTCTGTCATAAAAATCCATATACACCACGGGCATCCTGCACTTCTTTTTCAGCATACGCAGATATTCGGAACTGACGCTCCCCAATATGATCAGTCCGTCGATCTTGTTCTCCTGCACGAACTTGGGCTCCTCCAGTTCCTTCTCCCTGACGTTGTCCAGCATTTCCAGGATCACAAAACAGTTCTCCTGGCTGGCGCAGGTTATGATCTTCTGGTAAAACTCCCAGTAAAAAGTAACATACTTCTCCACATAGATCTCACCCATGATCACACCGATATTGTAACTTTTCTTTGTCTCCTGCCGGGCGCTGACCGGAGCCTTGTATCCCATCTCTTCGGCCAGTGTTTTGATGCGCTCCCGCATCTCCTCGCTGACGCCCTTCTGATCGGACAGCGCCTTGGACACCGTCACCGTGCTGACTCCCAGTCTCTGGGCTATGTCTGACATTCTTACGCCTTTTGCCATTGTTCGATCCACCCTCCCTTGTCTGTCCTGTTCCTGTCTCCTGAAGGTTTACCTGTAAATGTTTTCCCCTACTGCCGTTTCAGCCAGATCAGCTTGGCTCGGAAATCTCCCCACATGCGTTCCACAAGTATGCCGCCGTTTTCCAGCAGCTGTCCGCTGTAGGCTTTGCCCGCGTCTTTTATGATCTCCTCCGGAGAATCACCCTGCATATCCGCCTCATACACATGATATACGGCGGTTTCGTCCAGCCCCCGGAGCCGCAGTATCCTGCCGTGCCGGTTGGGTTCTCCCAGCACCTGCACATAGAATACCAGGCTTTCCTCTTTATCCTTACTCACCACCTGGAAACAGTCGTACAGATGATTGTTCCCGTAGGAGGCGATGCGGTAATAGTCGCCTTCCCGCACCAGATCGTTGAATTTGTGGTACATGGCCGTCTGCCTGCGCACCATTTCCTTATCTTCCCGGCTCAGCTTGGTGACATCCAGCTCATAGCCGAATGTTCCCGCCAGCGCCACATACCCTCTGGTCTCAAAAGGGGTGTTGCGGCCCACCGCGTGATTGGGGCAGACACTGACATGGGCACCCATGGCGGACAGCGGATATACCAGAGACGTTCCCTCCTGGATCGCCAGCCTTTCGATGGCGTCCGTATCGTCGGAACACCAGATCTGAGGGCTGTAATACAGCATGCCCGGATCAAAACGGGCGCCGCCGCCGGAACAATTCTCCAAAAGCAGCTCGGGGAACTCCGCCAGCAGCCTATCCTGCATCTCGTACATGCCCAGCACATAGCGGTGATACAGCTCGCCCTGCCGGTCCGCCGGGAGCGATGCGCTGCCCAGATCGCTCAGCGGGCGGTTCATATCCCATTTTACATATTTGATGTTGGCGCTGTGGAGCACCGCGAACATCTGCTCCAGAATACAGTCCCGCACCTCTCTGCGGCTGATATCCAGCACATACTGATTGCGGGCCAGCCCCGGAGCGCGCCCGGGAATGGCGATGGCCCAGTCGGGATGCTCCCCATAGAGCTTTGACTTTGGGGAGATCATCTCCGGTTCAAACCAGATGCCGAACTCCAGTCCAAGGGCATTCACACCGTCCACCAGCTTTTTAAGGCCTCCCCTTAATTTCTCCCCGTTGACCTGCCAGTCCCCCAGCGCCCGGTTGTCATCGTAGCGGTTGCCGAACCAGCCGTCGTCCATGACCAGCATCTCAATGCCCATTCCCGCTGCCTCCCTGGCAATATCCAGCAGCTTTTCTTCATTGAAATCAAAGTAGGTCGCCTCCCAGTTGTTGATCAAAATTGGACGCTTTTTATTCCGGTAAGGGCTGCGTATCAGATGTTTCCTGTACAGATCGTGATATGCCCGGCTCATACCGCCCAGGCCCTCCCCCGAGTAGACCAGGATGACTTCCGGCGTCTGAAAGCTTTCACCGGAGGCTAATTTCCAGCTAAAATCTTCCGGCTCTATTCCCGCCGTCACTCTGACGCTGTCGAACTGATTCAGTTCAGCCTGTATGCGGAAATTGCCGGAGTATACCAAGCTGAACCCGTACACGTCCCCTCTGGTCTGGGTGGCAGTGTGCTCCAGCAGCGCCATAAACGGATGCTCCTGATGGCCCGGCTCACCCCGCAGGCTAGCCACGGCATGCTTGCCGTGGCTGACCCGGCGGCGGTCCATATGGCGCTCTCTGGCCCAGGAGCCGTGCAGCGTCAGCATGTCAAAATCCCGATTGTCCATATCCAGACAGGCGCTCATGGCTTTTTCCAGACAGACAGGGCTGTCACCGTCATTGTAAAAACAAACGCTGCGGGCAATAGCATCCGTATCCTCGAACACACTGTACGTAAGCACGGCGCGAAGACCCAGCGCCGCGTCCCGGCAGGTGATGGCCAGCGTAGTCACCTCCTCCTCATTCCCAAAGGTGGCCGGCAGTCCCTCCGGCTTATTTTTCCCCCTGTATATCTCATGAGAGACATAGGTGAGCAGCACGGCGCTGTGTCCCGCGCTGCTGCGGACCCGGATACTGCTCTCCCTGTAATCGCCTACGCCGTGGCCGGAATACTCCGTGGGAAAGCTGTCCAGAAAGGAAAGCCTGTCACGGGCGTTTGTCTCCGGGGTTAAGGGGTTCTCGCAAATGCGCATCAATGCGGAAATCCCCTGTATATTGTGGATTCTCCTGCCATAGTAGGCATGGCCTAAAAATCCCTCCCCGTCGATGAGGCCTATGCAGTATGTAGTGTTGGGGGTATCCAGCTTGAACAGCCGCTCCTCCTCTAAGTAGGTAATGCCCATAGTTATACCTTCCTTTCAAATATTCTTCCTGTTAAGTTAAATTAATCTATCTGTTAGTTAATTGTTAGTTAGATATTAGCAAATTTTGCTTAAGAATACAATGGACTTTGATAAGATTTATTCGATTCGTGGAGTTTACCAAAATAGAAAGGTAGAACTTAGTAAAGATTGCCTAAGTGATCAAATAGCGCTATCCGCGAAAAAGCGGCCTGACTGGGCCGCTTTCACCGCTTTTTGGCCCGTCCGGCCCTCTATAGACTCTTTTGCTTGATAAGCTCTTCCACCTCTTCCCCTGTGGGCATGACCCGGAGAGCCCCTTTTCTGGTAGTTATGATGGAGGCCGCCCCATTGGCAAAGGTCAGCATCCTAACAAGCCGCTCCCGGGTCAACTCTTCCAGACCGTACTCCAGAATATGGTGCAGACAGCAGGCGGCGAAGGTATCCCCCGCCCCCGTGGTCTCAACGGTACCCCGCTGTACAAAGGCGGGAACCTCCGCCCGCAGCCTGCCGCTGTAGGCCCGGCTGCCGTCCCTTCCCATGGACAGCAGTATGAGCGGAATATCATATTGGCTCCTGAGTCTGCTTATACCCGCGTCATAATCCTGCTCCCCGGTAAACCACCTCAGTTCATTGTCGGAGATCTTCAGGATATGACACTGGGAGAGTCCATAGGCCACCTGCTCCCGGGCCTCCTCCAGGGAGGCCCAAAGGGGCGGGCGCAGATTGGGGTCAAAGGAAAGGAGCGCGCCGCTTTGCCTGGCAATGGCCACCGCCCTTCTGGTGGCGCTCCGCACCCCTTCGTGAGTCATAGACAGGGTGCCGAAATGGAAGATCCCCGCGCTTTGCAGCAGCTCCTCCCCCAGTTCTTCTTCCCTCAGCAGCATATCCGCGCCCGGATTGCGGTAGAACGAAAAGTCCCGGTCTCCCCCCGGCAGGGTTTCCACAAAGGCCAGAGTGGTGCGGGCCTCCCCGTCCATGACCAGCCCGGAAGTGCAGATTCCCTGTTCCTCCAACACCGCTTTCAGACGGTTTCCGAAAATATCCTGCCCCACCTTTCCGATAAAGGCGGTCTTTCTGCCAAGTTTCGCCAGCATGGCCAGCACATTGCAGGGCGCGCCGCCGGGATTGGCCTCATAGACCGGATTACCCTGGCCGCTGATGCCGTTTTCCGTAAAGTCGATCAGCAGTTCCCCCAGCGCCACCACGTCATAATTCTTCATATCGCTCCACCTGTCTCTCCTGAAATTTTGTTTCTTACCCTATCTCAAAATGCCGTGATCAGTCACGCATTATTCGTATATTTCAGATAAAAAAATCCATAAGCGGGTATATGTACCCGGTTCAGCGTCATTGTCCTGCCCGACAGCAGATCCACATATTCTCCTGTCTCACGCAGCTCCACGGCCCTGCCGCTCTCGCTGAAATTGAACAGGCCCAGTATCTTTTCACCCTCCAGACGCCGGCCAATGCACAGTACCGCCGGATCTCCGGACTCGATGATCCGGCAGTCCGCGCAGGACATAAACGCTTTTTCCGACTTGCGGATCTCTTCCAGCCCGAGCAGTCTGCCGAACAGCTTGCCCTGAATCGTATCGGGAACCCCGATATTTTCCGTCAGATCCCAGTTCAAGGCTCCTCTGTGGATATACCGGGAATCCCCGGCTTTAGCCGGGTCTGTCCTATAGGAATAGTCGTTGACCTGCCCGATCTCGTCTCCGCTGTAAAGCACCGGGATTCCCGACAGCATGAACATATAGGCATGAAGCATCACATCCATCTGTATGGCCCGCTCCATCGCATCCCGGTCCTGCTCAAATCCGGCCTTCTCGATGCCGCACATGGACGCCGTAGTGCCGCAGAACCGGGCGTCCCCGGTGACCGGGTCCGCATTGTACAGCTCTCCCCGGCTGCAGCTCCCTCCCGCGACTCCCTGAAAAAAGTCGTTTAGATACTGCTTGTGGGAACGCTCATTTATTCCCTCTTTTTTTAATGTCTCATAGTCCAGCCCCCACCCGATATCGTCATGGCAGCGCAGATAATTTAAAAATACATAGTCCTTGGGCAGAGTATTCACTATAGCCAGCTGCCTCTTCAGCAGCCCCGTATCCCGGGTGGCAACGGTATGCCAGGTGGTAGCCATGGTAGTGACATTGTAGAGCATATGGCATTCCGGCTTTTCCACGGTGCCGAAATACGGTGCCACTTTTTCCGGTTCCATGACCACCTCGCCCAGCAGGAGCACCCCGGGGCAGACGATCTCGGCGATCATCCGCATCATGCGCACGATGGTGTGAACCTGGGGCAGATTGCGGCACTGGGTGCGCAGTTCTTTCCAGATATAAGGCACCGCGTCGATGCGCAGGATATCGATCCCCCGGTTGGCAAGGTATAAAAAGTTGTACATCATCTCATTAAATACCCGTGGATTCTTATAGTTCAGATCCCACTGATAAGGGTAAAACGAAGTCATCACATAGTGCCCCGCATCCGCAAGATACGTAAAGTTTCCCGGAGCCGTGGTGGGAAACACCTGGGGCACCGTCCTCTCATACTGGGCGGGGATGTCATAGCTGTCAAAGAAAAAATAGCGGCTCATGTACTCCCCGTCGCCCTGCCTGGCCTTTCTGGCCCACGGATGCTCCTCCGAGGTATGATTCATGACAAAGTCCATGCATACACAGATTCCCTTTTTATGGCAAGCCGCCGTAAGGCTCTCCAGATCTTCCATGGAACCAAGGCGGTCCTGCACCTTTCGGAAATCCGATACCGCATATCCCCCGTCGGAGCGCCCCGGGGGGGTCTCCAGAAAGGGCATCAGGTGAATATAGTTCACCTGGCATCTCTGGATATAGTCCAGTCTGGATTCCACCCCTTTCATATTGCCGGCAAAATTGTCAATATAGAACATCATGCCCAACAGGTCGTTGCGCCGGTACCATCCGGGGGCGGTTTCCCGCTCCCGGTCCATATCTTTCAGCGCCTGTCCCCGCTCCAGATAAAAGCGCTCCAGATTATCGCACAGCTCCGCAAACATGTCTCCATTGTCATACAGTTCCATGTAGAGCCAGCGGAGTTCGTCATGATGCCTCTTTAGACGCTCCCGGTAAATCCGGAGCGAATCATCGTTTTTCTGTTTTTTTCCCATAGATTCCTCCACACTGACGGTCACTTCACTGCGCCGGAAGTCACGCCCTCCACGATATAGCGCTGCAGGAACATATACAGGATCAGGATCGGCAGCATGGCCAGCAGCAGGGCCGCCATCACCAGGCCGATATCCGTAGAGTAAGTCCCATAGAACACCTGGGTGGCAATGGGAATGGTGTACAGCTCCTTTCGGGCCAGCACCAGACTGGGGAGCAGATAGTCGTTCCAGAAAGCCATGGCATCGATGATGGCCACGGTAGCCACGGTGGGTTTCAGCAGCGGGAACACGATCTTCCAGTAGGTCTGCCAGCGGGTGCAGCCGTCAATGGTAGCCGCCTCCTCCAGCGCTATGGGCACATTGGTATGTATGGCCCCATGGAACATAAACGTAGCCATGGACAGGGAGAAACCCACATGCATAAAGATCAAGGTCATGCGGTGATTCAGCGCCCCCAGCACACCGCCGTACAGAGATACCAGAGGAATCATCAGCACCTGGAAAGGGATCACCATGGAGGCGATCATCAGGCCGAACAGAGCGCCGCATACCTTCCACTTGTTGCGGACGATCACATAGGACGTCATGGAGGCCAGCAGGATCGTCAGGATTGTGGACGACACCGTGATCAGCATGGAGTTGCCGAAAGAGCGCCAGAAATTCATCTTTTTCATGGCCTCGGGGAAATTCTTCAACGTAAAACCGTGTTCCCCCACCAGAGCCAGCGGATTGGAGTTGATATCCGCCTTTGTCTTAAACACATTGATCAATACCAGGATAAACGGAAAGATAAACAGCAGGAACAGCGCCACCAGGACGACGATCGCGACCGCGTGTCTGATCTTTCTGTTACGGGCAGCTTTTGCATTCAAATCATCCATTACGCCGACACCTCCGCTTTCTTACCGATATGTACCTGCAGCACGCCCACCACGGCGCAGACAATGAACAGGATCAGGGCTTCCGCCTGACCGGTACCGTAATTTTTATAGGTAAACGCCTGATTATACACATGCATTGCCGCCATCACCGAACTGCCGAAGGGCTCGCCGTTTGTCAGGGACAGGTTCACGTCGTACACCATAAAGCATCTGGTGATGGTCAGGAACAGACACTGCACAAAGGATGAGACCATCAAGGGCATGGATATCCGCACCACGGACTGAAAATTGGTACAGCCGTCGATCCGGGCTGCCTCCAGCACATCCGCCGACACACTCATGAACCCGGCCACATAGATCAGCATCATATACCCCGCGTACTGCCACACCGACACGATGATCAGGCACAGCATGGCCCCGTTGGTGGTGGCCAGCCAGGAGGTGGACAGCGCCTCTATGGACAGAGCGTTCCCCACCGCCACAAACGCGCGGTTGAACACAAACTTCCACACATAGCCCAGCACGATGCCGCCGATCAGGTTGGGGATAAAGAATCCGGCCCGGAAGAAATTCTGCCCTTTCACACCGCTGGTCACCAGAAATGCCAGCAAAAATGCCACCAGATTTACCAGCACCACGGCTATGACTGAGTAGATGATAGTCCTGCCCAGCGCGTGCCAATAGGCAGCGTCCGAAAAAGTGGACAGGTAGTTGGTCAGCCCCACAAAGGGCTTGCTTGTGGAGACGCCGTCCCAGCTGGTAAAAGTCAGGTAGACGCCATATAAAAACGGCACAATGACGACAGCGGAAAATATCACGGTGGTCGCGCCGGCAAACATCATAAACTGTTTGCATTTATAAGACATGGTATTTGTTTTCATAGCTTTTCACCGTCCCTCTACAAATAGGTAGTTCCCAAAAATTTTGCATACGTCCATAGATTCCGAGATCTGATTCAGTGTTCAACAGGCGTGGTGGATGACCAATAGGCCTCGATCTCTGCAGCCAGTCCGGCACGGTCGATCTGCCCTGCCAGATACTTTTGCATGGACGCGCCGCAGCGGGACAGGTGATCGTCCGGGAAGTAGTTGTAATTGTCGATCAGTGCCCCGGCGTCCGCGTATTTCTTAACCGACGCGGACAGGGGGTCCAGAGCGTCCGCGTTGATGTTGGTATACGCGGGAACAAGGGCACACTTCTCTGTCAGAAACGCGTTTCCGTCCGCCGTGGACACGATCCAGCGCAGGAAGTCCTTGGCGGCCTGCCGCTGCTCGTCTGTGGTATTTTCGGAGGAGTCGATAAACATGTACTTGGAGCCGCCGCCCACCAATCTCTCGTTGGTGCCGTCATCGGTGTTCTGGGGCACAGGCATCATCCCCATGTTCTCGGTGTACTCATAGGCGTTGATCACGGACCAATCCCAGTTGCCGCCGAACATAAAGGCGATCTCTCCCTCTGCCAGTTTCTGCTCCGTCACCTCACGCTCCGCCGCAACGGGAGATCCCGCCGCATAATTATATTTCATCAGCATGTCAAAGGTATCCATCTTGGCATTCCACTTTGGATTGTTGGCCAGATCAGCCGTTCCGCCGTACAGAGCGCTTATGTACCCCTCCACATCCGCCTGCTCCTCATAGACCTCAGGCAGATAATGAGCGCCCAGAGACCAATCCTCCTTCATGATCCCCGTGGGAGTCTCCATGCCGCCGGAGACGAGTTTCTCCAAAAGTCCCTGAAACGCGTCCAGGGTCTTGTAGTCCTCCGGGTTAAACTTCTCCCCCGTAATACCCTCGATGGCATCCGCGTTGTAGATCAGCCCCCTGGCCTCGATACACACCGGGAATCCCACCACTTTGCCGTCCACTGAGATGGCGTAGTTGGTGTTCGCGACCCAGTCCTCACCGCTTAAGTCAATGGCATGTTCCCCCGCCAGGGAATAAATGTCCTTCGCGTCCACCATGGCTATGGTGTAGGGATCGTTGGACGAATACTTGGTAGCCATATGAGCCGCAACCGTATCGCCGGAGTAATAGACCTCCACATTCACCCCTGTAGCCTCACTGTACTCCCGGGCCATCTCCTCAAACTGATCCTGGATCTCCACCTTGGAATTGAAGATCGTGATGGACACCCCCGAGCCGTCACCACCGTCGCCGGCCCCGCATGCCGCCATGGATACCGTCATAGCAGTGGCAAGCGCCATTGCAAGTAACTTCTTCTTCATCGTTGTCTCCTCCTTCTCATTTTTGGTAGTGTCAAATACTACCTGTTTTTTATTGCTAAAACCTTGATTTATGGGAGTCTGCAAATAAAAAGAGCATTGACCTCCCTTTTCTGGTATAATCCTGTTTTTAACAGTTGTGAGGGAGATGAATGGCTGTATGCCCAGTA
>ERZ777305.462-NODE-462-length-66682-cov-16.059150_pt1 | contig 66682 bp, 56 predicted proteins | sample MGYA00374965_ERZ777305 | MGnify/ENA primary metagenome ERZ777305 (study PRJEB29328, sample SAMD00013331) | mouse gut metagenome | study: EMG produced TPA metagenomics assembly of the Metagenome analysis of fecal microbiota from mouse which was promoted...
CATATTGGTATAATATCTTTTCATCATTGGTATATTGTACCCCTATGGGTTTGGGTGGCATAAGTTCATCAGCAATATTTTTTATAATGATATAGCTTTTTTCCCTCTCTGTTACCTTATTTTCTTTAACAAACATAGGGTCATACTCTCGTAACTGTTGTGTCTGTTGAAAAAAGACTTTGCCATTCAGCATGGTGCGGTGTTCAATTTCCATGTCTTTGTAATATTCCCCTTTGCAGTGGAATGTTGCCAACAGACCTTTTATTATATTTTCATTGCTAACGTCTATACTCTTTTTGCCAGATACAAGGCGTAACTTTAATGTTTTAATATTCTTTTGGATGAACTCATTGGTTTGTTGTATTTCTTGGCTAATGGATGTCCATTGGTTTGTAAAATAACGGTCTACTGCATAATGCAGAAATACCGTAAAAGCCCAGAAGGCTTCTTTTCTGGCTTGCATTCGTTCCTCTTTGGGAAATATTCTTTCCTTGTTTTGCTCCCTGTCTATCCTTGCCTGCATGTCAAACATTTTTTCAATGGCGTCATTTCCCCAATTGTGCTTGGTGATATAATCCTGCAAAGGCTTGCAGTCAGTATATTCCTCGAAAGTAAAATGTCTTGGTTGCAAGGCTGAGTTACGGGTGGTAAGTTCTTGGACTATCTTATCAAATCGTGGAATGAATAATTCTTCAACCGTGGAATTGGATAAAAAAGGAAGGTCGGTTTTGTCGTCAAAATCGACAGTTGGATAGTATTTGTTACAATATTCTGATATATATGCAAACCGAATGTTGGATAACATAGTATAGTGATTTTACCAATTCTATTATGATGCCCAAAAGTAAAAAAATATCCCCCTCACTCCAATAGTGAAGTGAGAGGGAAAGGGTTACAACAAATTGCTCATAGCGGCATCGACTTGTTCGTTTTCAAAACTGTCAAGGTAAATCTGGGTTACTTTTTCGCTGCTGTGTCCCATAGCTTCGCAAATAATGGAAGTATTGACGCCTGAGCGTTTGAGGACGGTCGCGAACGAGTGACGGGCTACATAGGTGGTCAAGTCGATAGGTAGGTTTAATTCTTCGCCTATTGACTTTAGGCGTTTATTAATCTTTTTCATCACTTTGCGTCTTCTGCATTTTTGTTGCTCTTCTGTTTTGTGAAATGAGGACAGAATAGGAAAAATATAAGATTGGTTGTCTGATTTATACTTGTTAATTAACTCCAGTGCTTTAGGTTGCATTGGTAAGTTAATTACTTGTTTAGTTTTTCTTCTTGTGTAAATCAGACGGTTGTTCGTTATATTCTTCATTGTTAGATATGCCATATCTGCAAAATTAATACCACCCATGAAGTAAGAAAATGCGAATAAATCTACTGCAAGTTGTGTATAGTAATCTTTAGAATAACTTGGGTAGTTGAGAATCGCCATGACATTAGCTTTTGTTAAGGCGCGTTTGGCAGTTTCCTGATGTAATTTAGATACTTGATATTTTTTGAATGGATAATATTCTGGTTTAACGATGTTTTCTTTAACTGCAATATTAAAGACGGCGCGTAAGGTTCTGAATTTTATTCCAATGGTGTTGTCACTATTTCCCAAACCTCTCAGCCATGTTTCATAGTTTTTTAGCCATTCGTTATCTATTTCAGAAAAATAAATATCAAGATGCCCGTTGAACTTTAGGAGCGATTTATAAACATAATCGTGTGATTCAGCATAGCCTAACCGTTTAGAGGCTTTGAAGTAAGCAATTTGCTTTAGAAATAATTCTCCAACGGTCATACGCTTTGTCGGCTTATCGACTTTCTGAATAAGTGTCGTTGCTGTGAAGTCTTTATTTTCCGCTTTGAACTCAATCAATTGCTCTTGATACTGTTTAGTTTTCTCACTGATTAGTCGAAGTATAGCATCTTTGTTAGGACAGTTCCGTTTAGGTTGATTCTTTGTAAAATCCCAAAATTTAGGGGGAATAGAGATGCCTAAACTTTGGTATTTGCTCTTGCGGTCTTTAGTAATACGGAGCATTAATGGATGTTCTCCGTTTGAAAGTGTTTTATTTTTGTAGTAAACTACTGAAACAGAGGTATTCATGTTTAAAATCTGGTTCAAACATGGTTCAAACAGCTTACTCAAAACGACCCAAAATAAGAACAAAAAGAAAAGCAGCTACTTTCGTAACTGCTTGATATTCTGTGGTCCCACTTGGGCTTGAACCAAGGACCCCCTGATTATGAGTCAGGTGCTCTAACCAGCTGAGCTATAGGACCTACACTCTCGTGTGTTGAGGATTTCACTCCTTAACGGCTGCAAATATAGGGATAAAATCCGGTTTTTTGCAAAGGATATATAAAAAAAATGTTACTTTCGTAGAGAAAGAAAAGTGGGCGGAGGGCGTGTAAAAAATTAATCGGCGGAAAAAATGAAAGTTACTTTATTGGTGATAGGGAAAACGGATGCTGCCTATATCCGGGCGGGGATCGAGGAATATGAAAAGCGGTTGGGGCGTTACGTGCCGTACGAAATGAAAGTATTGCCTGATATAAAAAACAGCAAAAACATGAGTGAAGGGGTGCAAAAGGAAAAAGAGGGGGAGCTGTTGCTGGGACAGCTCGTCCCGTCGGATTATGTCGTTTTGCTCGATGAGAAAGGGCGGGAATACGATTCTGTGGGCTTTTCGGAATTTGTGGCACAAAAGATGCTGTGCGGAGTAAAAGGGCTGGTTTTTGTGATTGGAGGGCCGTATGGCTTTTCGGAAGCGGTATATAAAAGATGCAACGAAAAAATCTCCTTGTCGAGAATGACTTTTTCCCATCAGATGGTAAGAATGATTTTTGTCGAACAACTATACCGGGCCATGACCATCATGAAGGGGGAGCCCTATCATCATGTTTAGGAAAATTACAACGTACGTTATAAAAAGAAGTTATGAAAAAAGCGTGGGTCGTTTTCGTCTTGGGAATGTTGGTGTTGTGTGGGGCTGTACTGTGGGAATATGTTTTTGACCGCCGGAACCAGGAAGACTGGGTGGGGCGATTTGAAAAAAACTTGCACGACAAAGAGAGAGAAGCTGACGAGATATTGGCTCATTTTACGGACAGCGTATCCGTCAGTAGTTATGACTGGGAAGAAGACGTTATTTTTGTCGGATTCCGGTCGGGCAAAATCTTTTTCTGGACCAATGAAGTGGTAGGGATGGACGGTTTATATGAACGGCTCAACGTGCATGAAAACTTTCTTAAAATCAACAATGCCTTTTATGAAGTCCGGAAAGCGAAATACAAAAACCTTGAATACTATGCGCTCTTGCATATAAAAGACAGCTATCCATACAGCAACAGATACATCAGAAACCGGTTCGGGAAATTTCTGGATATCGGAATTGAAAATGCGGATAACATTCAGGTCAGCCGTTTTATAATAGACGGAGGGGAATCCATCCGGGACAAAGACGGGAAAATCCTGTGTTATATCGGGTACAGCGAAAACTACAAAGACCGTTCAGCCAACTACCTCCTGATTGTTCTTTACCTGCTTGTATTTTGCAGCTTCTTTTATATATTCAATCATCTGCTGGAATATGCGGGCTCATTGAGAAAACAGATGCTTTTCATCATTTGTTTTGTGCTTTTTTTGATGGGATTGCGCTATCTGATGTTACACGGACGCATCCCCGGTTCTTTATACCGTTTGGCCATATTTGACAATAACGTTTCTCCGGATGGATTGGTCATATCCATCGGTGACCTGTTACTGTCGGCATTTTCCATTATACAGGTGCTGTACATCTCTTTTGTCAATCTCAAAATCAACTACCAGAGCATCCGTGTCAAGCGTATGCGTTATCTGATTGCAGCATTTTTACTGGTGATGTCGTGCTTCTATATCCTGTTTTTCAATCATTCCGTCCGTTCCTTGATAGATAATACCGGGATCTACCTCAATATGGCGCAGGTCGTTGATATAGACGTCTCTTCCATCATCGCTTTTGTTGTTATCATCATGGGGGGCATGGGAATAATTATCATCATCGACGGCTCTGTCAGTATATTCAGAAATCTGTTTTCGCTTTCCACCATACTCCTGTTGGAGACGGTCACTGTGTCCGTTTTCATTTTACTCTTACTTATTCTGGACAAGCCCATCGGTATGTGGGGTGGAATTTTTGTGTGGGTAACATTTGTTTTGTCGACATTGAACAGGTACGTCGTCAAAAAAGATGTGCAGCGGAGTGTCTACATGCTTATCATACTTTGTTTGTCAGTATATATCGTATTGGTGTGTAAAAAATACGAACAATACAGAGAACTGACACAGCGTTTGGAGTACTCCACCGAGCTTATCGAAGAGCGGGATTACAACTTCGAAAAGAAATTGCAGGAAATAAGCGAGCGGATTAACGACTCGGAAGTGATTGCCGACCTTGTGGCCAACTACAACGAAGAATTTCTGAAAATGTGTCTGACCAATGACCTGCTTGAGCTCAACGGATACAATTACATTTCGGATATTACGCTTTGCCGTGCGGGTGACAGCTTATTGCTGGACTCAGAAAAAATGTATGAATGCCATGCCTATTTCGGGGATTTGCTCCGGAATCAGGGAATAAAGATTCCGGGAACGGACTTTTATGCCCTGAACGACTTCGACGGTTTTACCTCCTACATCGGTATATTTCAGTTCGGGGAGGTGACCTTATATCTCCGTTTCGATTCTACCCCCGACAGTGAAGGAAGCGGCTACCCTCAGATACTGTCGCGGAAATCCATTGAAGGAGAAAACATCGTATATCCTTATTCATTTGCCAAATACAAAAACGGGCAACTTATTTACTCATCGGGCAAATTCAGTTATTATAAATCCCTGGAGCGGTTCGGAGAGTTTGATGGGGCGATAAAAATCGTAGGGAAGGACCACTATTCCCACATGTTGATACCGGTAGAAGAAAATGGGGTATTGGTCATGAGCCTGCACGACAGTATTTTTTCCTTCTATTATATGAATGTGTTGTATGCTTTTTTCGTGTGCATGCTGCTCTCCACTTACGGATTCTTTTTCAATCTGAACAACCATGTCAATTTCAGGAGAGGAACCTTGAAAGCCCGAATTAAAAACAGCATTCTTTTTCTGATTTTTTTCCTTTTTGTCCTTCTTACTGCTTTGTCGATTTATCTCAACATGAAAAGTTTTGAAAACCGGCATAACTCTAAAGCAACGGAATTTCTGAAATATGTCAACAAAGAACTGGAGCGGCTGGAATGTGTGGAATACCAGAAATGTCCGGCTATCATGGACGTACTGACCGACATGTCGGAAGTGCTTCAGATAGACATTAACATTTATTCCTCCCAGGGGATGCTGGTTGCCACCTCCCGTCCGGAAATCTTTCAGGCCGGATTTGACGGATATTTAGTCAACGCCATGGCCCTGGAACAGATTGTGCACCGCGGTTCGATGGGATACGTGGGAAAAGGGCATATCGGGGAAGTTGAATACATTGCCGCCTACATGCCTTTGGTGTTGGAAAACGGAGACCTTTACATTCTCAACGTGCCCTATTTTACACAAAACGATGAACTCAATATCGACATCGTCATTATGGTCATTATCGCTACCAACATTGCGATCATGATAATGGTACTGGCTTTCGTCCTTTCGGGCATCATTGCCGAGCGGGTGATGAAACCCTTGCAGCTTGTGAATAATAAACTGAAAGCCATGCGGATAGGTGGGAAGAATGAGAAAATAGAGTATCATCGGAAAGATGAAATCGGAAGTCTGGTCAAAGAATACAATGAAATGGTGGAAAAATTGGAAGACAGCATCAACCAGCTTGCCAAATCCGAACGGGAGACTGCTTGGCGGGAAATGGCCAGACAGATTGCCCATGAGGTCAAAAACCCCTTGACTCCGATGAAACTGAATATTCAGTTTTTGCTTCGTTCTCTCCAGATAGAAGACCCGGTTGAATTTAAAAAACGCTTCAAAGAAATATCCGGAGTATTGATAGAACAGATTGACAACATGGCGTCTATTGCTTCCGCCTTTTCCGATTTTTCCAAAATCTCCGTTTCCCGGAATGAAATCTTTTCTATCAGTGACATGATGGAAAACTGTGTGACATTGTTTGAAAACAACGTCGCGCATTGGGAATGCGACATCGAATCCGGCATTCGCATTTTTGCCGGCAAAGAACAGATACACCGCGTATTGGTCAATGTATTGAAAAATGCAGAACAGAGTATTCCGGAAGGACGTGAAGGAAAAATAAGCGTAACCCTCAAACAGCAGGGAACGGAAGTGGAGATACGTATCCGCGACAATGGCACCGGCATCCCGGCGGAGATATGCGATAAAATCTTTGAACCCAATTTTACGACCAAAAACAGCGGAACGGGATTGGGACTGGCCATTTCCCGCCGCATCGTGGAGAGTATGGGAGGTAAAATCGGTTTTACAACCTCTGCCGCAGGGACGGAATTTTATATTGTCTTGCCTTGTGAACCGCTTGCCGGAAAAGGCATGGTGTAAATTTTGAATCTATGTTGATAGCGAGTATCGCATTCGTATGTTTGGTGTTTATCGGACTGACCGTCAGACTGAGGCTGAAAATAAGAGCCGAAGAGAAAGTGACCTATTCTCCTCCGGCAGAACCTTTTGCATTCGGGCCTTCTGTCAGTATAACCGCCTTTGAAATTGAAAAATTGTCCAATATCGCTTACATCGAACGCCTGGAAACATTAGTCAGACAGGCCAATGTAGAACAGAAATTGCCTGCCTTTTATGAAAAATATACCGAAACGAACAAACTCTGCCGCGAACACTACCTGGAAAATTTACTGATGCTCTTTAGCCGTGGCAAAGACCGTGAGCTGGACCATTTCATGAAGACCTACCCGGAACTCTCCGTTCCTGATATATTGATGCTGTTTATGCTTGATGCCGGCTTTGACAACAAATCCATTGCGCGGATGTTGTGGATTAATTATGAAACATTCAAGAAAAGGAAGAGTAGGCTAAGAATAAAGTGCGCCACGCTGGGTGTCCCGTTTGATTTTACTGCGGGAAATGCTTCCTGGCTTCGGATGCCACCCATTGGGGGGTGATGTCCGTCATACATTTTTGATAGCAGGGCAGCTTACATTTGCCGCTTCCGTCTTTTGTACAGGGACGACAGGGTAACGGAATCTCCAGAACGGTGGAATTTTCTCCCGTGGGGAAACCGAACGCGGTAGGGCCCATCAGGGCAAGTGCTGGGACATTGAAAAGGTCGGCTGCATGCAGAAAACCCGTATCGGCACTGATAACAAGCCGGGAATGTGCTACCAGATAGCAGGACTCCAGCAAAGAAGTCTGACCCGCCAGATTCCGGACCCTTTCCGGCGCAGCATCTTCTATTTCTTTACAGAAACTATCCGTCGGACCCGCCAGCAGGATGAAATCATACTCCGCCAGCAATTGGACGAGCATTTGCCAGTGCTTCACCGGCCAGCGTTTCTTGATCCAGTTGGCGGAAGGGACAAGAGTAATGGTCCGGGGAGTAATGGTCCCGGTAAACGTTGAAGCGAACTCTTCCGGGAAATGCCACTCCTCGTACGTTGAACTGAAATCCGTGATACCCCATTGCGCTAAAGGTTTCCGGTATGAGATCCTGCCCCGGAAAGGCCAGGGAAACCGGTTTATGCCCAATGTAAACAACAGAAAACGCTTCTTTCTTTCTTTCCTTCGCAAAACAATTGCAGGTCGTTTACCGAACAGGGATCTTAGTTTGAATTTCAATATATTGGAACGTATGTTGCTGTGGGCGTCGTAGATATAATCGAAATGCTCTTGCTTCAATAGCTCCGCCATCTTCAACAGCCCCTTTAACCCCTCCTTTTTGTCGAAAGCCCATATCCGGTCGATGCGCTTGTCCATAGCAAGAAATGAAGACATATCCTTGCGGGCAATCCAATGAATCTCTGCATCCGGAAAATGATTCTTTATGCCGTTCACCACATCCATACATTGGATAATATCGCCTATCGAACTGAAACGTATGATTAAAAACTTAGGGGCCATCTCTTCTTCGGTTTTGCGGTAACGAAGTTAAAATTTATTCCCGATTCTTGAAAATCCTGCCTAAAAAGAATTATTTTCGTAGAACAAAAAGCACGCAGGGATGTAAATCTGATATTTGGTATCAGAGGGGAGAGAGAGGCTTTAATGATTATTGATAACATAAAACAGGATTGAAAATGAGAGGATTATTCTTTATCGTATGCTTTTTTTCTTTTCTTACAGGCTACTCACAGGCTGTAATTCGTTTCGAACAGAAAGTGCATGACTTCGGAAACATCAAGGAAATAGATGGAACTGTCTCCTATGATTTTATTTTTGTGAACGACGGGAAAGCCCCGATTCTGATAAAAAATGTGGAATCCTCCTGCGGATGTACCTCTCCCGAATGGAGCCGTCAACCTGTTTTGCCCGGCAAAAAAGGCTTCGTAAAAGCCACCTTTGACCCCAAAGACCGTCCCAGCCATTTTGATAAAACCATTACGGTCTATTCCAATGCCCAGCTGGCAGTGGTTGAACTGAAAATAAAAGGAAACGTGGAGGCGCGTACCCGTACTGTCCTGGACGACTATCCTTATGAATTGCCTTCCGGCTTGCGCTTGCCTGTTGATCATATTTCACTGATGAAAGTAAAAAAAGGAGAGGTAAAGCAAATGGCAATCGGAGTCTATAACAACTCCGGGAAAAAGCAGAAAGTAACCTTTGTCGGTTTGCCTGCCCACATCAAAATGCAGATACAGCCCGAAGAGGTTGATATAAAAGGTCTGGCCTCCTTAAACGTCTCCTACAATGCAGGCATGCATGGGGAATACGGTTTGAATGAAGAAACAGTCACACTTCTTGTTGACGGTAAAAAATACCCGACCCGCTTGTCTGTCTTCGTAGAAGAAGATTTTGAAAAAACAGACCGGGCAACAGCTCCGCAAATACAGGCAGAGAAAAAATATTATAACTTCGGAACTGTTTCTGCCGACCAGTCGGCACGTTTTGTTTACAAACTGACCAATACGGGAAAATCGGTGCTGAAAATCCATCGCGTTTACGCCAACGACAAGCGCCTTCGCATGGGTAATTACGCCAAAGAAGTGCAGCCGGGAGCCACCGTTGAATTGCCTGTTGAAACCGTCAAGGGAGCCGAACAAGGCAAACTCTCCGGTCTCATCAGCGTTATCACGAACTGCCCTTCTTCTCCCGAAACCAGCTTGAGGTTTTATGGGGAGATAAAATAAACGTCTGATTCAGAGTGTTATATTCTGTCATTTCCTGCTTTTTCTTAGGGATTTGGCAGAATATAATTGTATCAATATCTCTGCTTCCCCCTTTCACTTCTTCAACCTTTTTCACTTTTTCACCCTTTCAACCTTTTTTTGTATCTTTGTTTGCAGAACGTCAAAAAATACGGTTTATGAACGAGAAGAAATACCCCATCGGCATCCAGAATTTTGAAAAACTCCGTATAGGCGGCTATACTTATGTAGACAAAACGGCATTGGTCTATAAACTGGTCGATAGTGGGAGTTACTATTTTCTAAGCCGTCCCCGGCGTTTCGGGAAGAGTTTGCTTCTCTCCACAATAGAGGCTTATTTACAGGGGAAACGGGAATTGTTCGAGGGTTTGGCGCTTGAGAAGTTGGAAACGGCATGGACGAAGCATCCCATCCTGCATCTGGATTTGAATACCGAAAAATATACGACACCGGAGGCATTGGAAAATATACTCAACGATACATTAAACAGTTGGGAGGCACTTTACGGCAGTCGGGAGTCGGAAAGGTCATTGTCATTGCGTTTTCAAGGAATCATCCAACGCGCCTGTGAACAAACGGGGGAGCGTGTGGTGATATTGGTCGATGAATATGACAAACCGATGTTACAGGCCATTGGCCGCCCGGATTTGCAGGAGTCTTACCGCAATACATTAAAAGCCTTTTACGGTGCCTTGAAATCAAAAGACGGTTACATCAAATTTGCGATGCTGACGGGCGTGACGAAATTCGGCAAAGTAAGCGTGTTCAGTGACCTTAATAATTTGCAGGATATATCGATGTGGGACCGTTATGCGGATATTTGCGGAGTCAGCGAAAAGGAGCTGCTTTCTTATTTTGATGACGACATCCGCGCCTTGGGGGAGGCTAACGGCATGAGTTATGAAGAGACGTTTGCCAAACTGCGTGAAAACTACAACGGCTACCATTTTTGTGAGAATTGCATCGGAGTTTATAATCCTTTTAGTCTGCTCAACACTTTTGCCCAGCGGAGTTTCCGCAGTTATTGGTTTGAGACGGGCACCCCGACCTATCTGGTGGAGTTACTGCAAATGCACCACTACGACCTGGAGAGCCTGACGCATGAGGAGACCACAGCGGAAGTACTGAACAGTGTGGATTCGGCTTCCACGGACCCCATTCCGGTGATCTACCAGAGCGGTTATCTGACAATAAAAGGGTATGACAAAGAGTTTGAAATGTATTCTTTGGGGTTTCCGAACCGGGAGGTGGAAGAGGGCTTTGTGAAGTTCCTGATGCCCTTCTATACGAATGTAAGTGAGCGTAAGACGGGTTTTGAGATACAGCATTTTGTCCGGGAAGTGCGTAGTGGTAATGTGGATGCCTTTTTGCGTCGTTTGCAGAGCTTGTTTGCCGACACATCCTATGAGCAGATAAAACGCGACCGGGAGGTTCACTACCAGAATGTACTTTTCATCGTCTTCAGGTTGATGGGCTTTCACGTCAAGGCGGAGTACCACACCAGCAACGGTCGCATCGATTTGGTATTGCAGACGGACAAATATGTTTACGTCATGGAATTTAAGTTGGACGGTACGGCGGAAGAGGCCTTGCAGCAGATACGCGACAAGGGGTATGCCTTACCTTTCGCATCGGATGCGCGCCGGGTGTTCAAAATAGGTGTTAATTTCTCCTCTGAAACCCGCAATATCGAACGCTGGATTATTGAATAAATTAAAAATGACAAACAAATGAAAAAACACATACCCAATCTGATAACGGGACTGAATGCCGCTTCGGGGGCGATGGCTGTCTTTATGGCGTTGTATGGCCAAATCGGATGGGCCGCTTGTTTCATTATAGCCGGTATGGTCTTTGATTTTTTTGACGGAATGGTTGCCCGTTTACTACATGTGAAATCGGAGATGGGAAAAGAACTGGATTCCTTAGCCGACGTCATAACTTTCGGAGTGGCTCCTGCTTTGTTGGCACATATGCTGATTCGCGATTTACTCCTCCCGGAAGGAACGGGAAGTATTGCTTCGCTGACGGCTTATGAGCAGGTCATATTGTTTATCCCTTTGCTGATACCTGTATTCTCTGCTTTCCGGCTGGCAAAATTTAATTTGGACACACGGCAGTCCGTCTCCTTTATCGGTTTGCCTGTGCCGGCACACGCCTTGTTCTGGGTGGGATTGGTATTTGCACGTGTCAAAGCGCCTCTTCTCTACCAGACATTCTTTGGAAACATATGGGTATTGACTCTTTGCGTTCTGATTTTGTCCATACTGCTGATTTCCGAATTACCGATGTTTTCCCTGAAAATATCCGGATTCAGTTGGTCTGCCAACAAAGTGGTTTACCTCTACTTTCTCACCCTGCTTGTGGTAGCCCTCTGTTTCGGTTGGGCGGTTCTGCCTTTCGTCATACCTTTTTATATCCTGTATTGTGCTGTCAAAGCACTATGCAGCAATAGATAAAGTCATAAGGGAAACCTTCTGTTCCCTTTCCGTTCCAAAATGTAGGAATTTACTCTGCTAACGGATCGTAATCGACGTAATCATAATCCGGTGAAATGGCGACGTGCAGGCTTTTGGCCTGGGCATTTGCCGGGATTTGAGGAAGTACCGGTTGTACGGTAGTTGTAATAAGTCCTTGCTGATACTGGGAGTTATCCCAATAAATGTAACCGAGGTGGGACAAGAAAACGATACCTGCAATCACAGCGACTGCCAGTCCGTATTTCAACAAACGGTGTACCCAATTCTGGGACTCCATGTTGATATAAGGAGACAATTCGGAAGCAGAAGGGATGTTGATTTGAGCCGGTGAGGATTTTTTCTCCTCATGCACCACTTTTTTCACTTCGATCCTTTCCATTCCGAAAGCGTCTGCTAAGAAATTGTTTTCCCCGTTTTCAAAAATGATATTGAATCTGCGGTCTGTATAGAAAACGCCGATATCCCCGAAAGCAATTCTGTGGTGCTGGTTCAGCTTCACCTTCAACTCTTCAGCAAATAGTTCCACTTGCTTCGTCGCTTTGTCATACGAGATTTTTTCCTTGGAAGCAACCCAATTGACTAACAAACCGTCATTGTGTTTCAGGCTCCGGTTGAAAGCAATCTCCTTTGCCGGCGGCAGAATCATACCGCTGTCTTCGTCAATATACGCACACTTATAGTTGCAGATAAATCCGCCGAATTCGGGGATGATCACACAATCGTGCAGAAACAGAAGATCCGATATGTATTCTATAAATCTATGCATACTACAAAAGTATGAAAAAGAAATAGAAATACAATACAAATTCAAACGTTTTTATAAAAATTCATATTTTATTGCTTACTTTGCATTGTTTAAGGGTTCAAAAATAACTTTATCATAAACAGAAAAGCATGAAAGTATTTGTTACAGGAGGTACCGGTTATATCGGTTCCCACACGGTTGTAGAGCTTCAGCAAAGTGGTTTTGAAGTAGTCATTGTTGACAATTTGTGCAACTCCAATATTCACGTATTGGACGGCATCGAAAAAATTACCGGAGTACGCCCGGAATTTGAACAGTTTGACCTGATGGATGAAAAAGCGACCCGCGATTTCTTCGCCCGTCATAAAGACATCAAGGCAGTCATTCATTTTGCTGCATTGAAAGCCGTTGGCGAATCGGTCTCCAAACCGCTGGAATACTATAAAAACAACCTTAACTCATTGATGAATGTACTTTCATCTATGCGCGAATTCGGGGTAAAGAATCTGGTATTTTCTTCCTCCTGCACGGTTTACGGACAGGCCGATGTATTGCCTGTCACTGAACAGACGCCGCGCAAACAGGCGGAATCTCCTTATGGAAACACGAAAGCCATGTGCGAAGACATCATGCGTGACCTGGCCCATGTGGAGAAAGAAATGAATCTGATTGCCTTGCGTTACTTCAACCCTATCGGTGCACACCCTTCCGCCAACATCGGGGAATTGCCCAACGGTATACCCAACAACCTGATACCCTACCTGACGCAGACGGTTGCCGGTATCCGCGAACAATTAAGTGTCTTCGGAAACGACTATAACACCTCCGATGGTACTCCGGTCCGGGATTATATCGATGTAGTGGATTTAGCAAAAGCACATGTCGTAGCCATCCGTCGCCTGTTGGAAGGGAAAAACAAGGCAAACTATGAATACTTCAACATCGGAACCGGAAACGGCGTCTCCGTATTGGAACTGATTCAGGCCTTTGAAAAAGCGACCGGCAAAAAAGTAAACTACAAAATTGTAGGCCGCCGTGCCGGAGACATCGAAAAAGTGTGGGCAGATACTACCCTGGCAAACACCGAACTCGGCTGGAAAGCTCAGGTGCCCTTGGTGGAAACCCTGGCAAACACCTGGAGATGGCAGGAAAAATTAGGGAAATAACAGAATACCCCTGAAAATATAACCTATCCCCCGGAATTATCCGATTCCGGGGGATAATTTTATGCCTGAAGCAGAAAAACAACCCCTCCATCGGAAGCATGAAACCTGACATCAAGTTGGAAACCAGACAGGACAAAGAAAAAACAGCATGAGCTTCAACCCATGCTGTTTTAAATTTTATTTTGAAGTATCGAGGATCTGGTCGAAAAAATCGGAATAAGCATCGATGTATTCCTCTTTGTTGGGATATTCCAATATAGGCTTGCCTGTCTTGGCTGCAAAACTTTTCAAATCGGGGGATATATCCGGCGTATTGAGGATGATGCCGTCGGAATACTGGAAAGCCAGCTTATTGACATTGTCGAAATTGGCTTCCTTCACCAGGCTCACATCTTTGGCTGTGACATTGCCCGTCAAAGCTTTCTTATGGAAATGCTTGTTCAGAGTCTCCTTAAAATAATCGTGGGACGTGGAATATACCACCTTCGTATGGGCAAACATCGGGTCGTCGTAATACTCTTTTTTCAGATAAAGGGGCACCAATGCAGTAAACCATCCCTGGCAATAAATCAGGTCCGGAGCCCATCTTAACTTCTTCACCGTTTCGAATACGCCGCGGGCAAAAAATATCGACCTTTCGTCATTGTCTTCAAAAAAAGAGCCGTTTTCGTCCGTAATCGTATGTTTCCGTTGGAAATAATCCTCATTGTCTATAAAATAGACCTGCATGCGGGCGGCTTGAATGGAGGCGACTTTGATGATAAGCGGATGGTCCGTATCGTTGATAATCAAATTCATCCCTGACAAGCGAATCACTTCATGCAACTGGTTGCGGCGTTCGTTGATGCAACCGAACCGGGGCATAAAAGTACGGATTTCCTTCCCTTTCTCCTGTATTCCCTGCGGCAGATACCTTCCGATATGAGCCATTTCTGTTTCAGGTAAATAAGGTAATATTTCAGAGGATATAAATAAAACTCTTTTTTTAGCCATAATTGTATTTTTCCCAGAAAAACCTTACAAAGATATACAATAAAGTTTAGAAATCAAAAAGTTAAAATGTGTAAATCTTCCTCCCTGTGGGCAATGAAAACGGATATTGTTGTTGTTCCCGTTTTTTTTGTTTATTTTTGATTAAAACTTTCGGGCGTATGAAAGGAGAAAACCTGGGTGCCGTTGGAGAAAGGAGGGCGGCCGCTTATCTGGAAGCCTGCGGTTATACGGTCTTGGAATCCAACTGGAGGGTGGGGCACAAAGAGATAGATATCATTTGTACGGACGGTGACCGCATCATCGTCGTGGAAGTGAAGACCCGCCGGGCGGAGGTAGACTATCCTGCGGAACTGATGGACCGAAAAAAGAAGCACAACCTGCTGAAAGCGGGGGCGGCCTATCTGCAACGGTACGGATTGGAAAAAGAACTGCGCTTCGACCTGGTGATAGTAGAAGGCGGGAACGGACCTGTCCGACACATCCGGGAAGCAATACAGATTTTTGATTGATAACTTTTTAAATAAACACACACGACTATGACAACAGTAAAAGCAACCTATTTGGGAGGTTTGAGAGTAGAATGCGAACACCTCCAGAGCGGAACCAAAATCGTAACGGATGCACCGGTAGATAATCACGGCAAAGGAGAGGCATTCTCGCCGACCGATTTGTGCGCGACCTCCCTGGCCGCCTGCATGATGACCACCATGGGGATCTATGCCCAAACCGCAGGAATTGACCTGACGGGTACGGAAATTGAAATCACCAAAAAAATGGCTGCCGAACCCCATCGCCGCATTGGGGAAATTGAAATCCTTTTCCACATGCCCGACCGTGAATATTCCGACAAACACAAAGCGGCAGTCGAACGGACGACGAAAAGTTGTGCTGTGCATTACAGCCTGAGCGAGCAACTCATACAGAACGTACGTTTCGACTGGAAAAAATAGGGACATCACGGGGAATACCCCGTGATTTTTATGGATAGCAAGATGGTATTTATTACTGGAGCCACAGGCTTGTTGGGGAGCCACCTGCTGGGCTACCTGGCGGGTGTGTGCGGGAAAAAAGTATGTGCCTTGAGACGGTATAAAAGCCGGCTGGAAGAGGTGAAAGAAATATTCCGGCTGTACACCACGGATGAAACCCGTTGGGAAGCGGTCCGATGGGTCGAAGGGGATGTATTGGAACCGGAGACGTTGGAAGATGCGGTTGCTGCATCCGGTTGCGTATATCATTGTGCGGCTGTTGTTTCTTTTGCAGGAGCTGACAAAGAAGCGCTGTCGGACATCAACGTACAGGGAACCCAAAACGTGATACGCTTGTGCAGGAAACGGGGGATAAGGCTATGTTACGTGAGTTCCATTGCGGCATTGGGGGATACCCGCTTTGACGGGGACATCATTGACGAAAAGACACCGATGATAGAGGGTACGCCCCGTTCTCTCTATTCCGGAAGCAAGATCGCGGCGGAAAAAATAGTGTGGCAAGCCATTGCAGAAGGTTTGAACGCCGTTATTGTCAATCCCTCTATTATATTGGGCCCCGGACACTGGGACAGAAGCAGCAGTCGGCTGTATATCGCAGCTTCTAAGGGAATCCCTTTCTACACACAGGGCATTTGCGGATACGTGGATGTGCGGGATGTGTGTGTGGCGATGGTACGCTTGGCAGAGGACCGGGAACTCAGGGGAGAACGCTTTGCCCTGAATGGAGGGAATTACAGCTACAAAGAGTTGTTTACTGCTATCGCCCGGCATACAGGACATCACCCTCCGTTTATCTGTATGCCTCCCTGGCTGACCGGGATAGCGTGGCGGATATTGGCGGTCGCCGGAAAACTGACGGGACGACAGCCGGCGTTTACCCGCGAAACCGCTCGTTCTTCTCAGCACAAATCCTGTTATTCTGCACTAAAACTGCAAAAATACTATCCCGATTTCACTTTCCGCTCTCTGGATGAAACCATCCGCAACATACACGCAGTCTATCAACAGAAACAGGCGGAATTGAGTAACCCTTCCCGTTGAGCATCCTGGGAGAAGGTGACATTTTCTGTTGAAAAACACCTGCCCCTCTGGCTAAAAATATTATTTTTGTCCTGGAATTAAAGAAAACAGATACATGGAGAATCCGCTGATTGAGAAATTAGATACGTATTACATTCGCTTCCGCGAAATCGGGCAACTGATTACTGACCCGGAAGTCATTCAGGACATGAAGCGTTATGTGCGTTTAACCAAAGAATACAAAGAGCTGGAAGAAATAACGGCTGCGGCGGATCGCTACAAAGAAGCTTGCCGGACTCTGGAAGAATCGAAAGAAATCCTGGCCACGGAAAGCGACCGGGAACTGCGCGAAATGGCACAGATGGAACTGGACGAACTGACGGAAAAATTGCCGAGCATGGAACAGCAAATCAAAATGTTGCTTATCCCCGCAGAGCCGGAAGACAGCAAAAATGCCATTCTGGAAATCCGCGGCGGGACGGGAGGAGATGAAGCATGCCTGTTTGCAGGCGATCTCTTCCGGATGTATGTTCGATTCTGTGAAAAGCGGGGCTGGAAACTGGAAGTCACCAATGCTAACGAAGGCGCCGCAGGAGGGTATAAGGAAATTGTGGCGAGCGTATCCGGAAACGGAGTGTATGGCATATTGAAATACGAATCGGGCGTACACCGCGTACAGCGGGTACCGGAAACGGAAACACAGGGACGGGTGCATACCTCTGCTGCCACAGTTGCCGTTTTGCCCGAAGCCGAAGAATTTGACGTGCAGATAAACGAAGGCGAAATCAAATGGGACACCTTCCGTTCCAGTGGTGCTGGAGGGCAGAACGTCAATAAAGTGGAATCGGGCGTGCGTCTGCGCTATATGTGGAAAAACCCGAACACGGGCGTTGCAGAAGAGATACTGATAGAATGTACCGAAACCCGTGACCAGCCGAAAAACAAAGAAAGGGCATTGACCCGTTTGCGTTCCTTCATTTATGACAAAGAGCATCAGAAATATCTGGATGATATTTCTGCCAAAAGGCGCACCATGGTCTCCACGGGCGACCGCTCTGCCAAAATCCGTACTTATAATTACCCTCAGGGACGAGTGACGGACCATCGTATAAACTTCACTCTTTATAACCTGGCGGCGGTGATGGACGGCGAAATCGACGAAGTCATTGAAAAACTGCAAATCGAGGAAAACACCGAACGCCTCAAAGCCAGCGGACTTTAACACAACAGTATCGACAATAATCCATTAAAACGAAATACCATGAACTATACACAGCTTTTCGAGCAGATTAAAAAGAAAAAATCATTCCTCTGTGTCGGTCTTGACTCCGACATAGCGAAACTACCTGCCCATCTGTCCGGCGTGGAAGACCCTGTTTTTGAATTTAATAAACAGATTGTGGAGGCTACCGCAGACGTGACTGTTGCCTACAAACCCAATATCGCTTTTTATGAAAGCCGGGGAGTGGAGGGCTGGAGCAGTCTGGAAAAAACCGTGAAATACATTCGGGAACATTATCCCGAAATCTTCCTCATTGCCGACGCCAAACGGGGCGACATCGGAAATACCTCCCAGATGTATGCCAAAGCCTTCTTGCAGACGCTGGACTTTGATGCCATTACCGTGGCTCCCTACATGGGAGAAGATTCCGTCACACCTTTCATCCAGTATGATGGCAAATGGGTAATACTGTTGGCACTCACCTCAAATAAAGGTGCTTTTGACTTCCAGTTCTTTGAAAACCAAGGGGAAAAACTCTACGAAAAAGTGCTCCGTAAATCTCAGGAATGGGGTGACTGCCACAACATGATGTACGTTGTGGGAGCCACCAAAGCAGAAATGCTGAGTGGCATCCGTGACATTGTGCCCGACCACTTTCTGTTGGTACCTGGCGTCGGAGCCCAGGGCGGAAGCCTGGAAGAAGTGGCAAAATACGGCATGAATGACCACTGTGGATTGATTGTCAACTCCTCGCGCGGCATCATCTTTGCTGACAAAACCGAAAACTTTGCCGTCCGTGCCGGAGAAGAAGCCCGCAAACTCCAACAGGAAATGGAACAACTTCTCAAGCAAAAAGGAATCCTCTGAGGAGAAAATTGAAGAGTTGCGCTCCTTTCCAACAGGTGCAAATCTTCCACTTTTTTACGTGTTAACCGGGATGATGCTGAAAATATAGGCATGATCCCGGTTTTTTATTGAAAATCAATGACTTTTCGCTTGAAATACGCAATACTTTCCCTGTATTAAGTTCGGAGTATGTTCGGAGCATGTTCGAAGCCCATTCGGATAATTCAGGGCCCTGGACGAATTTAATCCGAAAGGAATTTGGAAATATTAAAAAAATTCTTTAAATTAACCCCAGCGAAACCTAAGAGAGGGGGTTGCGGGGATATTGTTACACTTAAAACTGCATGCGTCATGAGTATCATCATTTCTCCACTATTCACGGATGCCCGGGGTGCCTTGGGCGGCGTTGTCATCTATAAAGCGTGCGGACAAGTTCGTATGCGGACGAAACCATTTTCTTTTCGTGATAAAAAAAGCGACAAGCAGATTGCACAACGGCAGAAACTTAAGAATTGTCTCGGGATGTATCGCGTACTTACCCCCTTTTTTGCCTGCTCCTGGCGTTTGAAAGCCAAAGACCTGGTCATGAACGGCTGCAACCTTTTCATCAAAGAAAACATCCATAACTTCAATAGTGAGGGAAATCCGATTGACTGGGCAAATCTGAAAGTGACTGGCGGTACCTCGCCTTTTTCCGGAGATTGGCAGGTGGAACAGATCTCGCCCGGCATGCTGACCCTCCGCTGGAACACGGGCGGCATACCTGTATCTGCACTTGACGACCTGCTGCAAATCGGCGTTTACGGTTATGAAGACGAAGATGAGGACCGAAAAGTCCTCTTCCGACTCTCAAGCGTCCGGGCCATCCGGGAGGAAGGGGAATGTACCTTTGCCATCCCTGCTAACCGCGACACCGTGCAACTTTACGCCTGCTTCAAAAACCTCTACTCCGGCGCCTACACCGACAGCGTCTACCTCGGAGAGTGGTGATACATGGGGACGGGGCTTTTGCGTCAGACACAAAAGCCCCGTCCCCATGTATCATTCGATATGAATATGGAATTGGTCGTAAGGAGCTGTTCTCCATGCCTTGTCGGAGGTCAGGGGCGACAAGGCAAAGAGGGGGGAAAAGGTCTTGATGCTTATTGTTTTTCCATCCGGCATGAATTCCATGATGCGCAACCAACAGTCGCCGCCGTTACCGTGCCATTGACCGTCCGCCGTTTGGGCATTAAACATCATTTGGGCCACATTCTTGCCGGAACTGTTTTTGTCTGTGCGGAAACTGACGTTACCTTTATAGTCTGCAATTTCGCATTCGTGTCCGCAGATGACCATGCAGATGTTGGAGGAGGGATAAACCAGTTTTTGCCAGATGGCTTCTCCGTAGTTGGCGGGTGAAATCTTGTATGGCTCTTTGATGTGCCGTTTGGCTTCCGGCGACATGTAGGAATGGGTCAGCAGGATTACTTTATGATTTTGGTATTTCTTTTTAGCGGCAACGTGGGCGGCCCATTCGATTGCTTCGTCGCGCGGGGCAAACTCAAGGGAAATGACGAGCAACTCGCCCCATGTATCGGTTTTAAATTCGTAGGCGGCATTTTCCAGGGTTGGAATACCCTGGTAATTCAGACCTGTTTCGACGAGTGACTTTTTCCAGCAACTGTTTCGTTCGGAAGGGAAATAATCGGGAAAGCGGCAGAGACGGTTTTCCGCTTTTTCGTAGCCGTAATCGTGGTTTCCGGTACAGATGACATACGGTATTTTATTGTCGAGCCGTTCGAAGGCCCTGGAAGCTGCTTTCCATTGCTCTTCGCTGGTCTGGTTCCCGTTGGTCCCGTCCGGAATCCGTATTTCGTTCTGCTCTACTAAGTCTCCGGTGCAGAGTACCCCTTTTATCCGGAGTGGTTCGATATTGTTGGCTATCCAGGCCGTTTGCAATTCAAAAAGCGGCTGGTTTGCGTCGAATTTGTTGTAACTCTGCGGGTCGGGCAACAGAATCAAGGAAAAGGAATTTTTGTTTTCGGGTTGGACCCGTACGGGATAGACTTGGGCTGCTGCATTGACCAGGCAGAAAAACAGGATTACGGCGAGTGAGAATCGGATTTTTTTCATGTATGATTTTTTTTAAAGTTTATTTGTTTTGCGTTATTCGGACAGGTTTTTGCCCCATTCACTCAGTTGGTAGAGAAGGGGGAGGATGGATGTCCCCCTGGGGGTGAGGCTGTATTCGACTTTTGGAGGCATGACGGGAAATATTTTTCGTCGGAGCATTCCGTCGCGTTCCAGCTCGCGGGCGGTTTGGGTAAACATTTTGTTGGATATGCCCGGCATAAGGTGTTGTAATTCAGAGGAACGCAAGGTGCCGTCTTTCAGACGATAAATCATCATTGTTTTCCATTTTCCGCCAATTACATCCAACGTTAGTTCGAGAGGGCAAAAATATTGCTGTCCATTAAAAAAAAGCGGGAGGGTATTCTCTTTATTTTCCATAATTTACTCCTTGGGGTAACTGTCTCACCTTTTGGTAAGTACTTGTAAAAGTAGGAAGGTTGGATTTATTTTGCAATCAAAATCGGATAAATTATGGAAATAATCATCATTAACGGAAGTCCGAGGCATGACGGTAATACCGTCCGGATGTGCCAGGCATTTGCGGAAGGGGCAGAATCATCGGGGAAAAACATTTCCACCAGAATAATTCACCTTTGTGATTTGGAATTTAAAGGGTGCAGAAGTTGTTTTGCCTGCAAACTGAAAGGGGGAAAATCGTATGGCACATGTGCCGTAAAAGATGCCCTTTCCCCCGTTTTAGAGAGGGTGAAAAAGGCCGATGCCCTTGTTTTGGCGTCTCCGGTCTACTTTATGGATGTCACGGGGACCATGAGGTCTTTTCTGGAGCGGCTTCTTTTCCCGCTTGCTACGTATGAGGCGGGTTACCGGACAATCGCTCCCCGGCGCATGCCTGTAGTGATGATTTACACCATGAACGTCCCGCGGGAAATGGCACCGCTTGCTATGATGGACGATTTGGAAAGGTTTGTCGGGCATGTTTTCTCACCTCCGCGACGGTTGTGTGCATACAATACCTATCAGTTCAGGGATTATTCCAAATATATCGTGGAAGTGTTCTCCGAGGCTGACAAACGGAGATACAGGGACGACATTTTCCCGCAAGAACTCCGGGCTGCAGAAGAGATGGGACGGGAAATATAGACACAAGGGGACGGGGGTTTTGTGTCAGACGCAAAAGCCCCGTCCCCATGTGTCAAATGTTTTGCGGATGAATTCGGTGAAGCCGTTGTTGCGGTCGGAAGCGACGGATTTGTAGTGGGGTTTGAGGCGTTCGGGGGCATTTTGTACCAGATAGGCCTGGCCGCAGATGTCTAAGAAATCGACGTCGTTGTAGTCGTTGCCCAGTCCGGCACAGTCACGGCCTGTAAGGTTGAGAAGTCGTAGCAGTTCCTGACAGGTGGAGCCTTTGTTGATACCCGGAGGGTAGATTTCGAGCCAGATGGCTTTGTGGTCGAAAGGGGAGGTGGAACGGATAACCGAAAAGCGGGATAAGTCCGTTTTGATTTTTTCAATCAGTTTGATTTGGATGGGTTCCAGAATCAGAATGACTTGGGTGGCGGCCGTTTTTATTTCAGATGTTTGTTGTATCACCGTCCCGAATTCCTGAAATTTTTCCACTCTTCTTTGGTAGTCGGTATGTCGGGGATAAATGTCTGTGTAATAAAAATAGTGGTTGTCGGGGATTTCCTGCTGGATGGTGAAATTGATGTTATAGTTCCATAGGTAATCCGCAATATACCGGGCTTCTTCGGGTTTGAGATGGTGGGCGGCAAGGATTTTTTTGTCCGCCCAGCGCATGATTCCGGCACCCGATGAGAAAATGAGATAGTCTATGGGGAAATTGTCCGGCAGGAATTTGCGGGCGGCGAACAGGGTTCTGCCTGTGGCAATAATCCGGATAATGCCTTCTGCGCCCAATTGCTCTAATGTATGCAGGGTGGAGGTGCTGATGTTTTCTCCCTGGGGCAGAATTGTACCGTCTAAATCCGTGATAATGGCTTTCATCGGGTGAGGTGTCAATAAGGAAGTAATTCGTAACGGTAAAAGGGCAGGGGTTCGTTCAGGTAGTGCAGCACTTTTTCCTGGTTAATCCCGTCCAGTGGCGGTTGGTTGTACCCGAAGGTTGTTTTTATTCCCATGGTGATGAAATATACAGCCCGGTCAATGGCTTCGGGGAGGCTGTCTCCGTTCAGCAGGCAGCCTGTAATGACACTGGCGAACGCGTCGCCTGTACCGGGATAGGAAGCCGGGATATAATCCGCCGTCACCTGCCAGCAGCGGTTGTCGTTTCGGCTGTATGCAATTGTCGTTGTGTTTTTCCGGTTTTCGGAAGGAGCCGAAGTGATAATCACATATTCCGGTCCGTTTTCGCTGAGCTGGCGGCACCAGTCAACGGCTTCTTTTAAAGTAATATTCCGGCAATCGTTTTTACCGAGCAGGAATGCCGCTTCCGTCAGGTTGGGCGTGATGATGCCCGCTTTCCCGCACAGGCAGCGCATGCCTTCTATCATCTGCGGGTCCATACCCGGATAGAGTCGGTTGTGGTCGCCTAATACCGGGTCGACCAGGATGAAGTTGCGGGAGGTTTTGAAGTCGTCAAAGAAGCCTGCCACAATGTCCATCTGCTTGAGGGAGGCCAAATAGCCGGAATAGAGGGCGTCAAAAGATAGGCCGAGCTCTTTCCAATGGCTGATAATCGCTTCCATGTGGTCCGTGAGGTCGAAGCTCCTGAAATTCTTGTATTCGCTATGGGCTGAAAGAATTGCCGTCGGCAGGGGACACACCTGGTATCCCATGTTCGACAGGATGGGAATGACTACTGTCAGGGAAGCCCTGCCGTAGCTTGACAAATCGTGTATGGCCGCAACTTTTTTCATATAACAGGTTTTGCAGCACAAAGATAGAAATAAAATTAACAGTACGGGCGGTTTTTCGTGGTTGTCCCCTTGTGCTATCTCCGTGTTACGAAGTTTTCAAAGCGTTTCAGCCCTTCCAGCATTACTGCTTTCGGGCAGGCGATGTTCCAGCGCATGAATCCTTCGCCTTCCGTTCCGTACATGGTTCCGGCGTTGAGTTGCAGTTTGGCTTCCCGGCTGAGGCGTTCTGCCAGTGTTTCCGACGGCATCTGTAAGGCGCGGCAGTCCATCCAGACCAAGTAAGTGCCTTCCAGTGCGGTAATCGGGAATTGGGGCAGGTGTTCCGTGCAGAAGGTTTTCATGTGCTGATAATTCCGGTGCAGATAGTCCAGCAGTTGCGACAGCCATTCTTCCCCTTCGTTGTAGGCGGCAATGGTTCCTGCCACGCCGAAAGGATTGACGTCACACACTTCGTTGATGTTCATGGCCCGGTCGATTTCGGCCCGCATGCCTGCATCGGCACATACGATGTTGGCAATTTGTAAACCTGCTGTGTTAAATGCTTTGCTGGGGGAGACACATGTCACCGAATGGCGGAGAAATTCTTCGGACAAAGAAGCAAAAGGTGTGTAGGTGTGTCCCGGCATTACCAGTTCGCAGTGGATTTCGTCGGCCACGACGGTTACGCCGTTCCGGAGACAGATGTTCCCGATACGGGTCAGTTCTTCCCGTGTCCAGACGCGTCCTGCCGGGTTGTGGGGGTTGCATAGCAGCATGACCTTTACTGCCGGGTCGGCGGTTTTCGCTTCCAGTTCGTCGTAATTGACGGTGAAAGTGTTGCCGGCATAGATTAACGGGTTTGTAATGATTTCGCACCCGTTGTTCCGGATGGACGAAAAGAAACAATTGTAGACGGGTGTTTGTATCAGCACTTTTTCTCCGGGGACGGTCAGTGCTTTGATAATGGCGGAGAGTGCAGGTACTACGCTGGAGGTGTATATGATCCATTCCCGTTCGATCTGCCAGTGGTGGCGTCGGGCAAACCAGTTTGTTATGGCTTGGTAGTAGGTATCGGGGACGTGGGTATAACCAAAAATCCCGTGTGCTGCACGTTGCTGTATGGCTTTCACAATAGCGGGAGCCGTACGGAAGTCCATATCGGCTACCCACATTGGTAGTATGTTGCTGTTTTCCAGGCTGTCCCATTTTACGCAATGGGTGCCGTGGCGGGGGATGATTTCGTCAAAATCGTATTGCATAGGGTTTGTTTTTTCCGTTGTTCAATTCTACAGTCGGCAGGAGCTTTGATGTTTTCGTCGATAGTCACCGAGCCTATTTCGTCGGCGACGATGCGGCCGGACATTGGATTTTTAATGTTTGTAATGGCTCCGCGGATGTCGGCTTGCAGTGTGCTGTATTCGAATGCACGGTCGCAACCGGGGTCAAAGGTACAATTTTCCAGGATAAGATGGTGTGCGTAACAAAGAGGTTGTTCGCCGCTGATGTGGCAATTCACCAACCGCAGGTTTTTCGAGTGCCAGCCGAGGTATTCGCCGTTCAGTTCTGAATCGTAGATGGTGACGTTTTCCACTTCCCAGAAGGCATCTTTGGTGGTAATCCGGGCATGGTGTATTTCTGCGTTCTTTACGTATTGGAATACGTATTTGCTGTCGCTTTCCAGACCGTCGATATAAATGTTGTTGCTGAACATGAACGGGTAGGTACCGCCGTGCAGTTTCAGGTTTTTTATGCGCAGGTTCCGGCACCGCCAGAAGACTTCGTCGGCGTCGTTCATTACAACGTTCTCCAGGTCTGTTTCATTCATTTCGCGGAACATTTTCGGGGCGTCGATAACCGTATCGGTCATTTTCAGCTGGTCGCAGTACCATAGTGCCGAGCGGCCCCCTATGTCAAAGAAACAGCGCTCTATGGTAAAGCCGTGTACGTGCCAGAAGGGATAATTGCCTTCAAAACGGCAGTTGGTGGCTGTGATGTTGCTGCACTCCTTGATTGCCGATTCTCCGGCGCGAATGGTGACATTGTCCAGGTGTAAGTCATGCGATTCGAACAAGGGGCGCTCGCCTCCGAATTCTTTGTCTTTGATTAGCTGCATATCAGATGTATTTAGTGTTTGTTTTTTCAGGAATGTTTTCTGTTTTATATTCTGTGACTGAGTTTTTCGTACGATGCAAAAGTACAGCCTGCCCCGGTCTTCCCCGGTAGACGGATTACGGATTCTATAACCCTGATTACAGAGGATATGACTTTGTTGCGGGGAATGTTGTTCGGGAGTTCCCGCATGATTTTGTACTCGATTGTTTCCCTGAACCGGCTTTAAGGTTTCCATATAATTTTTTGTGCCCAATAATTGAAAAATCCTGTTTTGTAAACAGGTCTGTCCGGATACGGCTGAAATTGATTCGGTCGTTTTATCTGTATCCGGGGTTATGGAATCTGTAATCGGGGTTATGGGAATGTGTGGTTATTCTCCTATTTTTGTCACGGTAACCGCAAAATGGAAGGTATATGAGTGAAGTGCTTCATCTGGATAGTGTGGATGTGTATAATCGGTTGTTTGGGCTGGAAACGCTCCATCCGTTGGTGAGTGTTGTGGATTTGAATAAGGCGACCCGTGGCATTGAGGTGATGACGATGCATTACGGGCTGTATGCGTTGTTTCTGAAGATGGAAAAGGCTTGTGCCATTAAGTACGGTCGTCAGAATTATGATTATCAGGAGGGGACGATTGTTTGTTTTGCTCCCGGTCAGACGACGGAAACCACCCGTACGGTGGATCGGGTGCAGACGGATGTGTACGGGATAATTTTTCATCCCGATTTGTTGCAGGGTACGTCGCTGGGGAAAAATATGAAGAAGTATACATTTTTTTCTTACGAGGTGAGTGAAGCGTTACATCTTTCGGAGTCGGAGCAGCATATTGTCATGGATTGCCTGCGGATTATCCGCATGGAGCTGGAGCACGGGGTGGATAAACACAGCCGGCGGCTGATTGCCACGCATATCGAGTTGTTGCTGGGGTATTGCATGCGCTTTTATGAGTGGCAGTTTGTCACCCGCAGTAAGGCGAACCGGGATGTGTTGACGCGTTTTGAGACGCTTTTGGAGGAGTATTTCGAAGGGGAGTATGCGGAACAGAACGGGTTGCCGTCGGTGAAATATTTTGCCGGGGAGCTTTGTTTTTCTCCCAATTATTTCGGCGATATGTTCAAAAAGGAGACGGGCAAGACCCCGCAGGAGTATATCCAGGAGAAGGTGATCGAGGTGGCCAAGGAGCGTATTTCGGATACGGGGGAGACGGTCAGCCGGATTGCGTATTCGCTGGGCTTTCAGTATCCGCAGCATCTTTGCCGTTTGTTTAAGAAACGGGTAGGATGTACGCCTAATGAGTATCGCATGCGGATGAATGGTTGAGGAACGGGGAGACGATGAAAAGGGAGGTGTTGGACATCCGAACGGTGTGTGAATGCAACCGCTGTCTGGGTTGTAAGACGTTGCATCCCCAGGTCACTATTATTAATCTGGCGCATTCCGGGGTGGAGCAGGAGCGGGTGAAGTTTGAGTTTTATGCGGTTCTGCTTATCGAGGAGTGTGCGGACGGTTATAGTTGTTGCGGGAGGGAGTATTACGATTATTCCCATGCCACGATGGTGTTTTTGAAGCCCGGAGAGATTTTCCGGATGAGTGAGGCGGGTGTGCTTCCCGGTAAGGGGTGGTTGTTGGCGTTTCATCCGGATCTGTTGTTTTGTACGTCACTGAACAATCGCATCGGGAATTATACTTTTTTTTCTTACCGCAAGGAGGAGGCGTTGCATTTGTCGCAACGCGAAACGGCTACGGTGACCTGCTGTCTTGAAAACATCGAAGAGGAGTTGCACCATGCTATCGATACCCACAGCGGGACGATACTTTCCCGTCACATAGAATTGCTGCTGGATTATTGCACCCGTTTTTATGAGCGGCAGTTTGTCACGCGTGAAGGCCGGAATAAGGTTGTCATGGAAAGGCTGGAAATCCTGTTGGATGCTTATATTGCTTCCGGGCGGTTGCAGTGTGGTGAGTTGCCGTCGGCGGAGTATTGTGCGGAGCATTTGGGGCTTTCCGTTGCCTATTTCTGTGACCTGATGAAGTGGGAGACAGGAAAGACGCCGGATGAGTATTTTTGTTTCAAGCGGTTGGAATTTTCCAAAAAAATGTTGTTGCAGGAGGGGAATACTCCTTTGTTTGTCGCTCAGTGGCTGGGTTTTCCCAATGTGCAGTATTTCAGTCTTATTTTCAGGAAAATCACGGGGGTGGCGCCCAATGAATATCGGTATACACGGAATTAGATTTCTTTATTCGGTGAAAAGTCGTTATTTTTGCCGTTACTTAATTTGTGCGTATGGCAAAAATCAGATTTTCAGCTTTAGAGGAATTGGCAGGGTGTGTTCCGGTGGAGAGGAAACACAGGCCGCGTTTGACAGAAGTATATGGAGCCGATGTGTTCACGATGGAGAAGATGCGTCATTATCTTTCGGTGGAGGCTTTCAGAAAATTGGAAAGGATCATGTCGGAGGGCGGGGCTATTGACCGCACGCTGGCAGACCAGGTGGCTGCCGCGATGAAGGCGTGGGCTGTGGAAAAAGGGGCCACCCACTATACACACTGGTTTCACCCGTTGAACGGGGCCACGGCTGAAAAGCACGACAGTTTTATCGATATATTGAAAGACGGGGAGGTGATAGAGGCGTTTGACGGGAAGTTGTTGGTGCAGCAGGAGCCTGATGCTTCGAGTTTTCCCAACGGGGGTATCCGGAATACGTTTGAAGCGCGTGGATATACGGCCTGGGACCCCGGTTCACCGGCTTTCATAAACAATAACACGTTGTGTATTCCGACTGTCTTTGTGGCGTATACGGGTGAGGCGCTGGACTATAAGACTCCGATGTTGAAGGCCTTGTCGTTGGTGGATAAGGCGGCAGTGGAGGTGTGCCAGTATTTTGATAAGGATGTGCGGAAAGTGATTGCTACGCTGGGATGGGAACAGGAGTATTTTCTGATAGATGCCGCGTTGTTTAATGCCCGCCCGGATTTGAAGTTATGCGGACGGACACTGATGGGGCATTCCGCTGCGAAAGACCAGCAGTTGGAAGACCATTATTTCGGGGCTATTCCCGAACGGGTGAATGCTTTTATGGATGAGTTGGAGTATGAGTGCCACCGTTTGGGTATTCCGGCAAAGACGCGCCACAATGAGTGTGCGCCCAACCAGTTTGAGCTGGCGCCTATTTTTGAGGAGGCGAATTTGGCGGTGGACCACAATCAGTTGCTGATGTCCACGATGAAACGCGTGGCGCGGCATCATCATTTCCGGGTGCTTTTGCATGAGAAGCCTTTTAAGGGGATCAACGGTTCCGGTAAACACAACAATTGGTCGCTTCTGACGGATACGGGGGTGAATCTTTTGTCTCCGGGCAAGAATCCGAAATCGAATATGCAGTTTTTAGTGTTTTTGGTTGCGACGACAAAAGCCGTGCTGGAGCATGAGGCGTTGTTGAAGGCGTGTATCGTGTCGTTGGGAAATGAGCACCGTTTGGGCGGTGATGAGGCGCCTCCCGTGATTATGTCCGTGTTTTTGGGGCAGCAGTTGGATTCTATTCTGGATGAGATAGAGGCAAAGGTCAGCAGTGAAAAAATGAGTGCGGATGAAAAGACGGAACTGAAATTGAATGTGGGCAAGATACCGGAAATCATGCGGGACAATACCGACCGCAACCGGACGTCGCCTTTTGCGTTTACGGGCAACCGGTTTGAGTTCCGGGCTGTCGGTTCTTCCGCTAATTGCGGGGGAGCGATGATTGTGTTGAACACAGCGGTGGCGGAGCAGTTGATGGCTTTTAAGAGGGAGACCGATATTCTGATTGATAAGGGGGTGAAAAAGGATGAAGCGATATTCCAGACGTTACGGAAGTACATTATCGATTGTAAGAAAATCCGCTTTGAGGGGAACGGGTACAGCAAAGAGTGGAAGGAGGAAGCTATGCGCCGCGGTTTGTCGGTCGATAGCGATTGTGTCAGTGCGTTGAAGGCTTATCTGGCACCCAAGGCTCTGAAACTTTTTGTCGGGAACGGAATTTTTACCGAGCGGGAGTTGGAAGCGCGTTTTGAAATTAAGAATGAGATTTATCTGAAAAAGTTACAGATAGAATCGCGCGTGTTGGGTGATTTGGCATTGAATCATATTATCCCGACGGCTATTGCTTATCAGAATACGCTGATTGGAAATGTGAAGGGATTGAAAGAGATTCTTCCGGATATGTATGCGGAGGTGGGAAATGTGCAGTTGGAAAGTATCAAGGAAATCTCCCGGCATATTAATGAAATCCGTACGATGGTAGGCGACATGACGGAAGCCCGCAAGGTGGCCAATAATACTTATGGGAATGAGGTGGATCGGGCGGAGGCTTATTCAGCTACCGTACGGCCCTATATGGAAAAAATCCGTTACCATATTGATAAACTGGAGTTGATGGTGGACGATGAAATGTGGCCTTTGCCGAAATACAGGGAGCTTCTTTTTTCCCGGTAAGAGGGCAAAGGCGGGAATCGGTTTCAGCGCCAGAAACGGTAGTATACGCCTAAGGGGAGGGATTTGCCGAAGGAATCGGTGAAGAATAGTTCGCCGAAGCATTCCCCCTGGCATTCTCCGACTAACTGGCGTACCGTGGTGCGTGCCAGCAGGGCGGATAGTCCCATGGAATAGAGATTCAGTACTAAAAAGCTGTTCCGGGGTTCCAGCAATTGTCTGCACAGGCTCAGCAGTTCGTTGAGGTTTTCTTCCAGAATCCATTTTTCACCGTCGGGTCCGCGTCCGTAGGCAGGGGGGTCAAGTATGATTCCGTTGTATTTTTTTCCTCGTTTTACTTCCCGGCGTGCGAATTTGAGGGCATCGTCCACTATCCACCGGATGCTGTCCAGTCCGGATGCTTCCATGTTTTCTCTGGCCCAGGATATGACGGGTTTGACGGAGTCTACGTGGGTTACGTCCGCTCCGGCACTCCGGGCAGCTAAAGAGGCTCCCCCCGTGTAGGCGAAGAGGTTCAGGACACGGGCGGAGGTCCCGATTTTTTTCACTTGGTCGTAAATGAAATTCCAGTTTTCCGCTTGTTCCGGAAACAGACCGACATGCTTGAAGGAAGTAAGTCCTAAACGCATCCGGAGGTTCATGTTTCCGTGGCGGTAGTTGACGAACCACTGTTGGGGCATCTGGGGTTTGGTGCTCCATTCGCCCCGTTCTTCGTTGCCTTTGTCTTTGCGGAAGTAGGCGTTTGTCCGTTGGTTCCATTCGGCGTCGGGCAGGGATTTGTTCCAGATGGCCTGGGGTTCCGGACGGGCGGTGACATAACGTCCGAAACGTTCCAGTTTCTCAAAGTTACCGCTGTCTATCAGTTCGTAGTCGCTCCATTCCTGGGGCGTCAAAAGTTTTATGTCCATGTCGTTTTAGTGATTCATTTCCAACAACTGTTCGAGGTGTGTACGGTCGTTCCATAACCGGGGCACTTTATTTTGTCCGCCGAGTTTTCCTTTTTCTTTCAGCCATTCGTTGAATAAGCCGGGGCGGGCGATGTGCAGTTTCAGCCGTTCCAGAGAGAGCAGCCGTTTGGCTTCGTAGTCGGAGTTCAGCTTCTGAAGTTCGCAGTCCAGCAGTTCTGCAAAGTGTTCGGGATTGGCGGGCGGTGTTTCAAATTCAATCAGCCATTCGTGAGCTCCCTTTTTCCCTTCGTCCATGAATACGGGGGCTGCTGTAAATTCGTAGACCTGGGTCCCGGTTTCCTTACAGGTCCGGTACAATGCCTGTGTGGCATTGTCAATGATCAATTCTTCTCCGAATGCATTGATATACAGTTTTGTGCGACCTGTGATTTTAAATTTGTAAGGGGTGGTGGAGGTGAACATGATGGTGTCGCCTATCATGTACCGCCACAGTCCGCCGTTGGTGCTGATGATGAGGGCGTAATTGACGCCTGTTTCCACTTCTTCCAGGAGCAGCGTGCGGGGTTTCGTATTACCCAGTTCGCTGACCGGCATAAATTCGTAGTATACGCCGTAGTCCAGCATCAGCAGCATGGACGAGTCGTCCGGGTCGTCTTGTATGCCGAAGAATCCTTCGGAAGCGTTATAGGTTTCGAGGTATTTCATTTTCGGGTCCGGAAGCAGGCGCTGGTATTGTTCGCGATAGGGCACGAAACTGATGCCGCCGTGTATGAATAATTCCAGGTTGGGCCACACTTCGTGGAGGTTGTTTTTTCCGGTTTTCTCTAAGATTTTATTGATGAGGGTGAGGAACCAGGAGGGGACGCCTGCCAGGCAGCGGACGTCTTCCTTGATGGTAATCTCGCATATTTTTTCGATTTTTTCTTCCCAGTTGCTCATCAGCATGATGGAGGCGTCGGGGGTTTTCATGAAATTGGCCCAGAAAGGGGTATTGGAAATCAGAATGGCCGAGAGGTCTCCGCACTGACAGTTGGTGTTGGTGCTGTATATTTCACTGCTGCCTCCCAGGGCGAGTGTTTTCCCGCCGAATACCTGGGCATCGGGGTTCAGGCGGTTGAAGATGGCAATGATGTCTTTTCCGCCTCTGAAATGGCAGTTCTCCAGGGAGGACGAGGTGACCGGAATAAATTTGCTTTTGGCGTCGGTGGTCCCTGATGATTTGGCAAACCATTTGATTTCCTCCGGCCAGAGCAGGTCCGGTTTGCCGTTCATGGTGGCGGCAATCAGTTCCCGTATGTCTTCGTAGTGGACGATGGGAAGGCGTTCCCGGTATTGTTCTGCTGTGGAAATGGAATGAAAATGGTGTTTCTGTCCGTATTCTGTTTTGGCTGCTGTGGTCAGTAGTTCTTTTAAAACGTTCCGTTGCACTTCCGAGGGGTTGGTTTTGAAGTAGTCGATTTGCGATAACCGTTTGGAAGTAAACAGGGAAATCAATGAGTTTATAAATGCCATGTCTGAATTCAGATTAAAAATTTAATGAAGCTCCGGGAGCTTTTTTATTCGTTGAAACGGAGTTTCAATTGCGGGTCTGCTAAATTAAAACTTTTTCTGTGGAAATCGGTTATCCCGAATTCTTTAATTTTGTCCCGGTGCTCCTGGGTCGGGTAACCTTTGTTCTGTTTCCAGTTGTAAACGGGAAACCGGCGGTCGAGGTTTTCCATGTATTCGTCGCGGTAGGTTTTTGCCAGGACGGATGCGGCGGCGATGGACATGTATTTGCCGTCTCCTTTGACCACACAGGTGTGGGGGATGTCTGCATATTTCTTGAAGCGGTTGCCGTCGACGATGATGTGTTGGGGGCGGAGGGTCAGTTGGTCCAGTGCCAGGTGCATGGCGGCAATGGAAGCGTTGAGGATGTTGATTTCGTCGATTTTGTGGTTGTCGACGGAGGCTACGGCCCAGGCTGCGGCTTCCGTTTCAATGACGTAGCGCAGTTTTTCCCGCTGCCGGGCGGACAATTGTTTGGAGTCGTTGAGCAGTTCATTGGTAAAATCGTCCGGGAGGATGACGGCGGCAGCAAAAACCGGCCCCGCCAGGCATCCCCGTCCGGCTTCGTCACATCCTGCCTCAATGCATGCCGGATTGAATTTTAAGTCGAGCATAGCGTGTAAATTGATGAGAAGGTTGAATTAAAATACTACTTTTGCAAAAGTAATATTTTCAGTTTTTAATTTTCTATTTCCATCGGGTTATGTTGAGTAAAGAGGAAGCCAAGGAGTTAAGGGTGAATTTCTGGAAGGGGTTTAAGCGGTATTGCGGCAGGGAGAAGATCAACCGTCACTGGGTGTTGACCGGTGTGAAAATCAAATCTGTTCAGTTGAAATTTTTTGCCGATACCCGAAAGGCGTTGGTGTTGTTCCAGATTGACCACAAGAATAGTCTCCGGCGTTATGAGATTTACGAATGTTTTCTGAGTTACCGTAAGCTGATGGCGGAGGATTGCGGGGAGGATTTGAAGTGGGAGGAGGATTATGACGGGATTGACGACCGTCCGGTGAGTGCCGTTTATTTTGAATTGCCGGGAGTGAGTATCAACCGGATGGAAGATTGGGAAAGGATATATGCTTTTTTTGCGGAGAAAATGATTCTCCTGGAGGAGGCTTATTGGGAATACCGGGATTTAATTAATGAGCGGATAAAGATGTCCAGAAACTGAAAAAAGACGGGGATACCGTCTTTTTCTGTGTTTGTGTGTTACCGGAATGTGATTTGTAATCCTACACCCAGAATCTCTTTAAACTGTACTCTGGGGCCGGCTTTCCCGTCTTTTTGGACGATTTTCACATCGTTATCGTAAATCAGATTGGTGGACAGGTTGGTGGAGAACCAGTCGTTTATTTTCATGTTGAGCAATACGTCCCAAAAAATGTCGACGTTCTGCGGTTTTTCCAGGTAGTTGGAGTAAAATTCCAGTCGGGAGTAGATGGTCATGTTTTTGAGAAATTCATATTTTACTTCCATTCTTAAGTCGGCACCGAATTCGGACAGCAGGTGGTTCCCTTTTTTTACGCCGAATGCACCCGCATCCGACAGGCTGTCGTTGGTAACAAATGTCCCCCGCCATGCGGCTGGAGTAAAAGTGGCCGTGAAATAAGGTTTGGGTGTCCAGGTTACTCCGGCACCGACCAGGAGGTAGGCGGGAGCCATGAATTTGGAAATAAAGATGTTTTCCGACAGGTCGTAGTTGTATCCTTTGGCAAATTGGGTCTGGAAGGAGAACAGACCGCTCAGGTAGAGGTTTTTCTTCAGTTCGTAGCCGTAGGTGGAGGAGAGGTAGATTTTGTCGTTGGTTTTGCGGGTCCCGTTGCCGTCTGTTCTGTTCAGTCCGTATGCCAGCTCAAGGCGGTTGTTCAGCAGGTGTCTCTCTTTTTTGTAATCGGCGGTGTAGGTTAACAGGGCATCCAGTCCGATGGCGGATTCCCCTCCTGCCGACCAGCTACTGAGGCTTGCCTGGGAGAGATTGAAAGAAGCGATACCGTTGCGTGTCCAATAGGGATTCTGGTCGGGTTGTGCCGTGGCATCCCATGTGCTCCACAAGAGTAATTGGAGAATGATGCAGAGGGAAAATAGTTTCATTTGTTCCGTTTTTTGCAATTTGTTACGTCCGCAGTGTAAAAAGGTTTTAACTCACGGATGAATAAATTTTCATAACCGCTTTATTTTTAACAGGAGAAATGGGGAATAAATCTACAGTATTGAGGCGAAATTCCCCATTTTTGTTGGTTCTGAAAGTGCTGTATCTGGGTGTAAACGGTTGATAAAGATTGTTTTGAGATGAGTGTGCCGTGTTGGTATGTGTTTTGCACTTCATCAAGCAATAAGTCAGATAAACCATAAAAATAGGAACATTATGAAAAAGTTTGTTTTTTTAGTCATAGGCCTGGTGGGTCTGTTTTTTATTAATGGGTGCGTGGAGAGTTCCCAGAAATATAAGAATTTGCTGGCTACGGTGGATACGTTGAAAGCCGTGAATGCTTCGCAGACGGCAGAAATGGAGAGTCTTTTTGCTGATTTGAATGATATTTCGGCAGGGATGCAGTCTATCCGTGAGGCCGAACATTTGTTGGCATTGGAAACTTCGGGGGATGTGCCTTCCGCAAAGTCCAAGAAGCAGGTAGAGGCTTTGAAAAGTGATATAAGAGCCGTTTCGGAAGCCATCAACGGTTACAAAGAACAGGTGGCCCTGTTGGAGAAAAAGAATAAGAGACAGTCGGCTGAGTTTAAGAAATTGATTGCAGGACTGAATGAAGAATTGGAGCAGAGGAGCCAGAAAATTAATGAGATTGTAGCTCAGTTGGCAGAAAAAGATAAGCAATTGGCGGCAAAAATCAGGGAGATTGCCGATTTGAACCAGAATGTGGCGCAATTGAATAAAGAGTCTGCCAGCCAGAAATCGACGATTGCCGAACAGGATCAGACGATTCATGAAGCCAATTATTTAGTGGGCACCCGTAAGGCATTGAAAGAAGCAAAGGTGATTTCACGGCAGGGCTTGTTCTGTCCGCCCATTGTTTCTTCGCAGGCTCAGGATGCAGATTTCAAGAGTATTGATGTGCGCCAAACGAAATCCATTGCTCTGGAGAGCAAAAAAGCGAAAGTGTTGTCTGTACACCCTTCTGATTCATATACTTTAGAACCCGGCGAGGACGGAATGCTGGTCCTGAAAATTCAGGATGAAAATGCGTTCTGGAAACAAACGAAGTATCTCGTCGTTATGATTGGTTAATCTGTGTTTTTTACACAGGATGCAGGACTGTCCGGAAGGATGGTCCTGTTTTTTTGTGCAACGGCAAGTGTTGAAAGTAAAAGGCGGTCTTTTGCGGACCGCCTTTTGGGTGTAAGGTGAGAAAAAGGTTTATAATTGATTGATTGTTTCAATATGCTCCATTCCCATGCGTACGGCTTCGATGTTCATCGGTATCATGCTGTGGTGGCGTGGAGGCAGGGATTTTTGAAGTCCCTTTTCGATGTTTTCCAGTTTCACCACCGGTTTTACTTTCAGAAAACCGCCCAGGATAATCATATTGAATATTTTCGGATTGCCGCTTTCTGCTGCCAGCCGTGCCCCTTCCACCCGGTAGATGTTGATGTCTTTGCGGGTGGGATGATGGGTGATGCCGTTCGGGTCGTAGAGGAGGGTACCTCCCGGTTTCACCTGCGACTCGAATTTGTCCATAGATTGTTGGTTCAGTATAATGGCCGTATCAAAACGGGTCAGAACGGGAGAGCTGATGCGTTCGTCGCTGATAATGACGGTTACATTGGCCGTACCTCCGCGCATTTCGGGACCGTAAGAGGGCATCCAGGATACTTCCTGGTCCTGCATAATTCCGGAATAGGCAAGAATTTTTCCCATGGAAAGGACGCCTTGTCCTCCGAATCCTGCTATAATAATTTCTTCAGTCATAGTTTTAAATAATTGAAATTAAATGTCTTTCATGTCTCCTAACGGATATTTTTTGAACATGTTTTCCCGCATCCAATTGTTGGCATCCACGGGAGTTTGTTTCCATCCGGAGTTACAGGTTCCTACCACTTCGACAAAAGAGGTACCTTTGTTCAGACGGGTGTTCTGAAATGCTTTTTTGATGGCATTTTTTGTTTTTCTTACTGCTGCCGGTGTTTCCGCACTCTGGCGGGTAACGTAACAGGTTCCGTCGAGTTGGGCTATCAGTTCTGTAATTTTAAGCGGGAAACCGTTTAATTTGGCATCGCGTCCGTATGGGGTGGTGGCTGTCACCTGTCCCAGCAGGGTGGTCGGGGCCATCTGTCCTCCGGTCATGCCGTAGATGGCATTGTTGATGAAGATAATGACAATGTTTTCCCCGCGGTTGCAGGCGTGCATGATTTCTCCGCAACCGATGGAAGCTAAGTCGCCGTCACCCTGGTAGGTGAAGACGTATTTTTCCGGATGCAGGCGGCTGATGGCTGTTGCCACGGCAGGAGCACGCCCGTGGGCGGCTTCCGCCCAGTCTACGTCAATGTAGTTGTAGGCAAAAACACTGCAACCTACTGGTGAAACACCGATGGTCTTGTCCTGGATGTCTAATTCTTCAATAACTTCCGCAACCAATTTGTGGACGACACCGTGGGTACATCCGGGACAGTAGTGCATGATGTTATCGGTAAGCAGAGACGATTTCCCGTAGATGAGGTTCTCTGGTTTTACTATATCGTTAATATCAATCATTGTGTTTAATTTTTAAATTTTGAATTTTAAATTGCTGTGGAGAAATTACAATTTAAAATTGGCTTTCAGTGCCTCGACAATTTCTTCCGGGGTCGGAACCACACCGCCCATGCGTCCGTAGTGTTCTACCCGGGTTTTTCCGTTCACAGCCAGTCGCACGTCTTCCACCATTTGTCCGGCACTCATTTCAACGGTGAGCATCCCTTTTGTCCGGTCAGCCATTTCGGCAATCGCCTGTGTCGGGAAAGGATAGAGGGTGATGGGACGCAACAGCCCTACTTTTATGCCTTCCTGGCGGGCGAGTTCGATGGATTTCTGACAAATGCGGGCACTTGAGCCGTAAGCGATGAAGAGGTATTCCGCGTCGTCACAGCCGATTTTTTCAAAGCGCACTTCGTTCTGTTCGATTTCCCGGTATTTGCGCTGTAGTTTTTCGTTGAAGACTTCCTGACGATGGGCATCCAATTCCAGCGAGGTGACAATGTGTCGGTCGCGGTTTTTCTTTTTGCCTGTGAGGGCCCAGCTACCGCTTATTTTTTCGATTTCTTCTTCCGTCCATCGGGGTTTGTAGGGAGAGAGTTCCACTTTTTCCATCATCTGTCCGATGACGCCGTCCGCCAGAATCATGGCCGGGTTGCGGTATTTGAAGGCCAGGTCAAAGCCTAAGGATACAAAGTCGTTCATTTCCTGTACGGAAGCGGGTGCCAGGACAATCAGATGATAGTCGCCGTGTCCGCCGCCTTTGGTTGCCTGGAAATAGTCGCTCTGTGCAGGCTGTATCGTACCTAAACCGGGGCCTCCTCTGACAACGTCCACCACCAGACAGGGCAATTCGGCACCGGCAATATAAGTAAGGCCTTCCTGCATCAAGCTGACACCGGGACTGGAGGAAGAGGTCATTACTTTTTTGCCGCAGGCAGCTCCGCCGTATACCATGTTGATGGAGGCGATTTCGCTTTCTGCCTGTAATACAACCATTCCGGTTTCCTCCCACGGTTTCCTCAGCATGAGAGTTTCCATAACTTCCGATTGCGGGGTAATGGGGTAGCCGAAATAACCGTCACATCCGCAGCGGATGGCAGCTTCAGCAATGACTTCATTACCCTTCATTAATTTTATTTCAGACATTTTCGGTAGTTTTATTTTATTGTACATTGATTTTGTAAACACTGATAACGGAATCCGGACACACCATAGCACAGCTTGCGCACCCGATGCAGGCTTCCGGTTCTTTCATGTAAGCATAGTGGTAGCCTTTCCCATTCACTTCGGAATGGAGGTCGATTACTTTGGTCGGGCACGCTGCGACGCACAATCCGCAACCTTTGCATTTTTCGTTGTCTACAACAATTGCTCCTCTGAATTTAGCCATATCTAAAATGATTATAGATTATTTAATATTTGTTATTTTTGATTTTGTATTGTAATCTTTTTCGGCTATAAAATTACATTTTTATATCAACGGTGCAAAAAAAAGTGTCTTTATTTTCATTTTGGCGCCCATATTTACACACTCTGCCGTCAGGTGTGCAGGTTTTGGCTTCTTCAGGTGTGGTCTTTTTTGAAAAGAGCCAGTCTTTTTTCCAGTATGTCGATTTTATCCCGTCCGATTTGTGATACGCATGCCCGCAGTCCTTCTCTTTGGCTGCCGCATTTTTTCAGGGGCAGGGAAGCGATTCCGTAATAGAGCAGTTCTTTGGCGAGTTGTCCTCCGGTCATTCCCGGATAGCCGATGGTGAAATAAAAACCGTCTGCAATTTTTTCGGTTCCGTCTTTGTCATAGACGATGTGGAATCCGGCTTCTGTGAACAGTTTTTTTATGATTCCGGCTCTGACCCCATATTCCCGTGCATCTTCCAGGATGTTCAGCCTGCCTTCGTTTGCAGCCTTGAGAATGGCGGTGATGGCCAATTGGGGAGAGTGGGAGGTGCCGGAGGTCTGGGTGTATATCAGTTTGTAAACGATGGTATAGCCTAATTCCTCCGCTCCGTAGCGTGTTTTCAAACGGGCGGATTTTTTATGGTAAAGGCTGTCGGATATGCCCAGTAATCCTAAGCGTTGTCCGGCGTAGCTGAACAGTTTTGAGCTGGAAATCATCAGCATGAAGTTGTCGGTGTAATGTGCTACGCTGGGTTGGTAGGGCGGTTCGCCGGGCTTGGAGAGGTCTTTGCGGAAATCCATGGCGAAGTAAGCCAGGTCCTCCACAATGATAACGTCATAACAGGTAGCTAATTCGCCGATGGTTTTCAGTTCTTCTTCTGTCAGGCATATCCAGGCAGGGTTGTTGGGGTTGCTGTAAACGATTGCGCAGATGTTTCCTTTTTTTAGGTATTCTTCCAATTTAGTGCGCAGTTTTTCTCCCCGGTACGGATAGATGTCAAAGCTTTCATAAGGTTTGCCGATGACTTCCATCTGTGTTTTCTGAACAGAAAAGCCGGGGTCGATAAACAGGACGGTGTCTTTGCCTTCCTGGTATTCCGTCAGCGCCATGAAACTGACATAAGAGGCTTGCATGGCGCCGACGGTGGGAATGATGTGTTCCGGTTTCACATTGACGTCCATGAAGTTTTTTATGAACCGGGAGGCTTCTTCCGACAGGAGTTGGTTCCCTTCCAGCATGGGATAATATTGGGCGACTCCCGTTTTGAGCGCCTCGATTTCGGCTTCGGTGCCGATGCGGGAGGGAGGCAGACCCGGAACGCCCATTTCCATCCGGATGAATTTTTCGTGACTGGCTTTCTCTAAAAGATTGGTTATTTTTACAATATCCCGGATGGAAGCTGTGTCCATGTCCCGGATGCCCGCTTGCAGAAGTTGTTCTTCTACCAGTTGTTTGTCTATAATATTGTTTTGCATGGTTTGGGTATAGTTTCTTTCATTTTGAAACAATATTACACTTTTTTCTTTAAAAATGCATATTTTATTCGTGATTTTGATTTACAAATGATGTGATTCCCGGTTTTATTGTAGTTGAAAGCGGTTTTGGGGAGGGAATAGGAAATCGGAGTTTTTGGGAAAAAATGGAGAGGAATGGAGGGGTGGTCCTGAAAAGAGCGTGTCCGTGTTCGTTTATTCCGGAGATTTGCTTTAATTTTGTCGGGAACAAAGTTAACGGGAGTGAATCTGGAATTATTTATTGCACGCAGGTTGTTGAAAGGAAGTGAGGCGCATTCGGTGTCGGTGCCGATTGTACGCATCGCATTGGTGGGTATTGCGTTGGGTGTTTGCGTGATGTTGCTTTCCATATTCATTATAACGGGCTTTAAAAAAGAGATTACGGATAAGGTGACGGGTTTTTCTGCTCATCTGAATATTACTTCTTATGCCAATGCGGGGACTTATGCGGGGGCGAAAGTAAGTGTTACGGACACTTTGACGGAGGCTTTGGCTGCTATCGACGGGGTCGCTTCTTTTTATCGTTTTGTGACGAAACCGGCCATTTTGAAGAGTAAGAAAGAGATTCACGGTGTGGTGTTGTATGGTGTGGATTCTTCTTACCGGAGTGATTTTTTCCGGAAGAATTTAGTTGCAGGAGAGGTTCCGGTTTTTACGGGCGGGCGGGCTTCTGCGGATATATTGCTTTCTGCTGCTGTGGCGGGAATGCTGGATGTACAGGCGGGTGATAAGATACAGGCGCATTTTGTACAGGATCCGCCGCGGGTGCGGGTTTTTACGGTTGCCGGGATATACAATACGGGCTTTAAGGAGTATGATGATGTGTTTGTGTTGTGTGACCTCCGGCATTTGCAACGGCTGAACGACTGGAAAGGACGGGAGGTGACCGGAATTGCTGTCGATGTAGCGGATATTGCCCGTTTGCCGGAGGTATATCAGGAGATGGACGAGACGTTGCCTTTGGAAAGCGGGAATGATTTTTACAGGATAGAGACGTTGTACGACAAGGCGCCTGCTATTTTTGACTGGCTGGGATTGCTGAATATGAATGTGTGGGTGATTCTCATTTTGCTGGTGATGGTTGCGGGGTTCAATATGGTGTCGGGGTTGTTGATACTGATTTTGGATAAAACGTCACTGATCGGGATATTGAAAGCGCTGGGATATAAGAATGTGAACTTGCGGAAGTTATTTTTGTACCTGTCTGCGGGATTGATAGGGAGAGGGATGTTGTGGGGAAATGCCCTGGCGTTTCTGCTGGGGGCTTTGCAGTATTATTTTCATTGGGTTCATCTGGACCCTGTCACGTATTATATGGATACGGTGCCGGTGAATTTTAACGGATGGTATGTGTTGTGGCTGAATGCCGGTGTGCTGGTGGTGTCTGTGGCCATGCTGATTGTGCCGACGATGCTGATTTCGCATATCCGTCCCATTAAGGCGATACGGTTTGAATAGGATTCAAGGTCGGGAAATGAGTTGGAAAGAGGATATAATAAAGAGTATGTATGCCCATAAGCACGGTATTATGGGCACGTTGATTTTTCATCTTTTGCTGGCGATATTCTTTTTAAGCATGGGGATTGCGGGGCTTCGCCTTCCGGAGGGCACGGAGATCGAGTTGGCGGCTCCGCCGGAGCAGGTGCAGAAGAAAATGGAGGAGGAGAAATTACGGAAAGAGGAAATCCGGAAAAAAGTGTCCCGTGAGGAGGTGCAGAAGATGTTGCAATCCATTGCCGTGAATGAGAATGCGGATAAGCGTCCGGGGCAGAAGGCCGATGCACAGAAATATATTGATGAGGTGATGAAGGAGCTGGAGCGGGAAAAATCGTCTTCTGGCCGTTATAAACCTCAAAAGGATAAGTACTATCAGGCGGACAGTTTGCGGAACCTGCGGGACAGGAAAGAGGCTATGCTGGATTCGTTGAAGTCTACATTTTATTCGGGGAAAAGCAGTGTGTCGTATAATGTGAAGGGGAGATATGCCCGTTTGTTGCCGATTCCCGTGTTCCAGTGTGAATTTGGAGGACGGGTTGTGGTGACGGTGGTAATCAACCGGAATGGGGCCGTTCAGCGTGCATCCGTGCTGGAAGCCGATTCTGATGCGGACGAATGTTTGCATGAGGCGGCAGTGAATGCCGCACTGCGTTCCCGGTTTAATGAGAAGCCGGAAGCTCCGGCCTTGCAAACCGGAACGATTACCTATAATTTTGTGAAACAATAGGATGGGAATGGCGGAGTTGCCTGACATTTCTCGAGAAAGGTGAAAGTTTTGATTTTTTTGGCTTTCATTTTTGAATTATTGCATTAACTTTGCTTTATTTAAGAAGAATCTATGGGACTGTTTTCGAAAAATAAGAAAATTCGCAGCACGTATGAGGCTGAGACTTTGCGGAAGGCGTTTGATGAAGATTATGAGATGTTTAATCGTGTGGGGAACAGCGAGGACCTGAAGCGTTATAACGAGTTGGATGCTTATGTGAATAGTCCTGTTTTCAAGGACCGGCGTAAAAAAACCGAACAGCTTTCCTATAAGGGCAGTGAATACCATACCGCTGAAAAGAAGTATAAGAAGCTGTTGAAATGTTCGAAGCTCAAATCGTATTATATCATCCGTGAATCGCAGGAGTTGAAGGGGTATCTGAAAGTCCGGGAGTCCTCTTCGTATGCCGAGTTTGCCAAGTTGCATGTTATTGTCAATGCTGCGGGATTTGATAAAAGACTGCGTCCGGAAGAGTATCTGGCCTACCGGAGTCTGTTGAAGGACCCGAAGATTAAAGCTCTGCTCCGTTTTGAGAAGAACAGGCAGTTCAGGGATTATACAGAGATGAGCCAGAGCCCGGTGCCGCAGGAGTTTGAGCAGTTGTCCGCTTATATCAAATCGGATGAGTTCAGGAAAAACAGGGAGTTTCTTCTGAATAAAAAGAGGTATTTTACGACAGATGATTATAAGCTGTTGTGTGAATTCAAGGAGTTGAAGAAACGTCCGGATATTGTCCGCTATTTTTCACTGATGGCAGATTCCAATTTCAGGAATATGTGCAAGTGGGAGCTGGTGTTCCGTGATGATTTTAACCAGGGAAAATTAGATGGGAAACGCTGGATTACCCGGTATTATGCCGGCGAGCGTTTTCTGGACGATACGTATGCGGTGGGGCAGGATGTGCAGTTGTTTACTGCTGACAATATGGCGTTTACCAACAGTTCGGTGGTGTTGAAATTCAAAAAGGAGTCGATTATCGGTAAATATTGGGATAACGCTTTGGGCATCCGGGAAAAAAGTTTTGAATACACGTCCGGGCTGTTGAGTACAGCCGTTGATTTCCGGCAGTGTTTCGGAAAGTTTGAGGCCAAGATAAAATTATCCCGTTCGGCGGTGAAGCAGTGTTTCTGGATGCGCGGCGATACGGATACGCCTCATGTGCAGATTATGGAGAATGGCCCGGAGGGTGTGAAGATGGGAACGATATGCGGTTCCGGTTGTAAACGTACTTCCACGGTTCAGCCGTTGAAAGATATGAAGTTGGCGAACGACTATTATATTTTTACGTTGGAATGGACCCGGGAGAAAATGGTGTGGAGAATCAATGACATGGTGGTCAAAGAAATCCGGGAGGATATACCGGATATTCCCATGTATGTCATTCTGAGCCTCGGTACGAATGAGGTGCCGGCAGACCGTTTTGTTCCTGCTACGATGGAGATCGATTGGGTACGTTTTTATAAAATGAAAAACTGACCGTATATGCCGGGTAAAGAAAAAGACAGGGGGATATGCCTTTCTTTTCTTTATGCCTTGCTTGATTTGCTGTATCCCCGACTTTGTGTGGTGTGCCGGAAGAGCCTCACCCGGGGCGAGCGTTTTTTGTGTACGGACTGTTTGTATGATTTCCCTTTTTCAGATGTATATTTTTCTTCTAAACGGGAATTGTTTGCCGGATTGGAGGAGGAGGGCTGTTCCGGTAAAATTTACTCTCTTTTCTATTACAATAAATTCAGCGATTATAAAAATCTGATTCATGCTGTGAAATACCGTTCCAGAAAGGAGTTGGGCGTATTTCTGGGGAGAATGCTGGGGGAGAGGCTGCGTGGGATGGTGCAGGTGGATGGCATTGTTCCGGTGCCTTTGCATCCGGAGCGGGAAAAGAAAAGGGGGTTCAATCAGTCGTATCAGATTGCTTTGGGAGTGGCGGAGATTTTGCAGGTGGAGATATGGGACAATGTTGTTATCCGGACAAGAAATAATGTCTCCCAGACCGGGCTGGAACCGGAGGAGAGAAGGAAGAATGCAGAGGATGTTTTTACTTTGGCAGACGCGGTGGCAATTGCAGGAAAGCATGTATTGCTGATTGACGACGTAATCACTACGGGGGCTACCGTGCATGCTTGTATGAAGACTTTGGCGGGAGCCGGCGGGGTGCGTTTTACGCTGGCTTGTCTTGCCTGCACTCAGGCGTAGACCGGACTTTCTTCTTGAGTGAAATGGATTTTGCTCTTGAAGAAAAAAATTATCCTCAAGAGGAAAAACGAATCTCCTCTTGAGGAAAGAAAGTCTCCTTCAACTCTTTAATATTTCGACCTTTTGACTTCTATTTCACCGGGGTAATCTTTACCTGTCCATGACCTGTATTACCCGTCATGGTTCCTGTTCCCGCTAAATTCGGCATACCCACATAGCTGCCTTTTGCTGTGGTCCACTGGTATCCTGCACCGTCAATCATGACCGTGTTTGTGAAATACAGTCCGGAATAATGAATGGATTGTCCGGTGTGAACAATATTGCTCGAAGTAGAAGAAGCGGCAACGGCATTACAACCGTTATGTCCGGAAATAAACGACGAACCGCCAGCACCAGATATATCTGAAGCATAGCCTTGCTTAACAGATACACCGCCTCCATAATATCCACCTCCGCCTCCACCATTCCCTTCTGCACCTCCATCTCCCATTATTGTTTTATTTCCACCTGCCCCTCCTTCTCCAAAAGCGTAACCACTGGTTTGAGTTCCACTCAATGTCGATGAGTTTTCTTTACCTCCTATTAAACCACCAGCAGTTCCTCCTGAACCTAAATGACATGACCCACCTCCCCCTGCTGCAACCATTAATCGTGATTTTAAAGAATTAAAATTATTCCACATTCCATCACTACCTTCCAAGCGTATATCAGACGCTCCTCCTCCTGCATCACCACCTCTATAACTACCATATCCTCTTCCACCTCCACCTCCACCATTGAATGAGGCAGATGCACCTACCGGATAGCTCCCTTTTGCTCCAGCTTTACCTACATATATATAAATCATTCGAGATTCTAATAAATTAATATTACCTGCTGTATAACCTCCATTACCTCCTCTATTTCCTCCCTTAGCTCCCCATGTTTCCATTTTATATTTACCCGGAGGTAGGACAATACACTGTTCCTTATTTGTATAGCCCCATGTTTGAGTTGATGATAAAACTGTTACATTACTTACTTGAATATCTACGGTAAATATATCCGGGCATTGGCTCCATCGTACTTCCAGTGTATAGGAACCGTCTTTATAAAGATTACTGACAAGAGCTGCATTATCTTTTTCACTTATTAAGAAATCGGAAGAACCGATAATATTCCACTGTCTTTCTAATCCGCCCCACCTATGTGGTATCGCAACGGGACAGGGGTTAAAAGTGTAGGAAGAAGCAATAAACGGCTCGGGCAATACTTTTACCGTCACTTCATTACTTTCTGCCACTCCTATTGCACAAGTCCCTGTACGACGGAATGTATAAACTACCGGAGCGGCAGTTTTGTTTTCAAAGCGTTTATATTTCAACGTAGTACCTTCTGCATTGGGAATAATATTAAACTTTGTTTCTCCCGGTTTCTTTACATACCAGTTGTATTGAAACCGTATGTCCGGGAAATCGGGACAGGAAGCTGCCGTCACATTCAACACATCCGTTTCTCCCCAGCAGGCAGTATCCAGGGACATTTTTATTTCTCCGCCATCAATTTTAATCCCCGACAGACTGTACACTCCCCGGAATCCCACTGTACTGTCGCGTTGGGTGATTGCTGTAAAATAATTCATCACTTCCGTGCGGTCGGAAGTACGAAGTAAAGAATCGGCAGAAGAAAAGCCACCACCCCGAACGCCGTATTTATTTACGGTCTTGTCCCACAGATCGGCATTATACACTCCCGTCCCGCAACTTCCTCCGTCAAGTGTCGTGTAGTTCACATTCACACACAGCTCTTTCAGATTACCACTCATCTCCATTACTCCCCAGTACGTCGCTCCCGACTGGCTTTGATTCATAGCCGAAGTACCAAACAATCCGCAACGTACCGGACCATTCACCTTATTGCCGATACCGCTGTTCACATTCTTTACCGCACTGTTCGCCTGTTCCCGTTCATCCCCCGCATAAGCCAGATCACCGAGAGAAGACAACGCATTGATGCCGCTATTCGTATTCCAGGCATATTCCCCTCTGTCGGGTAGCTGGGGATAAAACCTGCGGCATGCCTTTTCGTATTCCAGCTCACTCATCGGACGCAAACCGCTCCAACTGCAATAGGCTATCATATCCTCCACGCTCATGTAATTACAGGCCAGAGTCTGCCCGTCATCGGTGGAAAAGAAATCGTTACCCGGATTCAGATTATTACCGAACACGACGGGAGCATCGGACTGTTTCTGCTCCACGAAAGCGATACCGTTCCGGCAACTCGGAGTCTTCAAGTCTCCAAAGACGTAATCCCCTTTCTTCATCGCAGAGAAATTGTTATTTGCCACACGAGCCTTTTGCTGTTCCAACGTCAGAGAGTTGAGGAACTCGACATACTGCTCCTGGCTTGTTTCGTATTTCATGATGTAAAACCCGGCATATCCTTTCGGGTAGGATGCAGTTAAAGAGACATTGGGCATTCTGTTCTTTGCGGCAAGTGTCAGAGCATTTTCGGAGTCAATCACAACGGCAGCCGTATCGCCAATGGTAAAACTCTTGTAAGAGGAAGCATCTCCCAGGTAGTATGCTCCGTAGGGGATATATACCATTTCAATGGCATGTACAGCGACATAGATTCCGTTCAGGGCATCCCCGAAATCGCTTTTCGTCAGTCCAGTCCCGGTAAGAGGCCATTTTGCCTGCAACCGGACACTGACATTCCCTTCCGAGATGCTGTTACGCATCACATACAACCCGTTCACTTTCCCGCCGTTGGCACCGGCCATATAGGCGTAGCCTCCTCCTTCATTCCCGGCACCGGGAGTCAATACATGCCCGGAAGACCCCAGATAAGCATGTTGCCAGGGATTCTCCAGTCCCCGTTTCTTGAACTTAAAGAATACCCAGGCGGCATCCCAGTTGAAGTCATCGCGCCAGGAGTTGTCCCAGAGGAGATTGACTTCAATAACCGCCGTATCACCGACAAAGCCTGTGACCCGCGTCTTTCCGTCTACCCGGATGTTATTTGCTTTGAGTCCCGCTATCGTACACAACACCAATAGGACGGGCAATACCACTTGACACACACATACACATCCAAATAATTTCTTCATTCGGAAAATTATTTAGCACCTTGAAAAGTCCCCCGAAAGGCTGGTTTATAAAATAAAGAAAGCGTGGGAACTTTAGTTTATCTATCAGGAGGTACGACCAAGCACCCGCATAGTAAATAAACAGTTACCCACGCTTAGCCGGGTATATAGATGTGTATATACGGCAAACGCGAGCGTTTGTGCTGCTTATCCTTCGATGTTGAAAATTGGCGATTTTCTGTTAAGGATAAATCTAAACGCTTCAAATTAAAATATGTCCGCTGCGACGGGATACGCTTACTCCGATTCGCAACGGAACAAAGGTAAGAAAAAAGTGGAGAAACGGCACAATGGAGAAGTGGAGGAATCTGCCTTTTCAACTCTTTCAACTTTTTTTCTTAACTTTGTTGATTCAATCGGATAGAGACAATTTATGAAGAGAGGACGTTTATTTACCGGATGGGGGGTATATGCCCGGATGGTTTTCATCGGTTTTGCTATTTATTCCTGTGCCAACAAGGGGTATCCCGAAGGTGGTCCGAAAGATGTCACGCCTCCGCATGTGGTGGAGGAACGCCCTGCCTCTTTTAACCGGAATTTTGATAAAAAAAGCATCAATATTTATTTTGATGAATATGTGCAGTTGAAGAATGTGAATGAAAAGTTCATCATTTCTCCGCCTCAGGCTAAAAAGCCGAAAGTGCGGCTGAAGGGAAAATACATCAGTGTGGAATTTCAGGATTCTTTGCGTCAGGAGACGACATATACCCTGGATTTTGCGGATGCAATCGTAGACAATAATGAGGGGAACCCGTTGGGCTATTACCGGTATGTCTTTTCTACCGGAAATGTGCTTGATACTTTGGAGCTGAGCGGGAATGTGGTGGATGCCGAGACGAATGAGCCGGTGTATAATGCGTATGTTTTCCTCTATCGCAACCAGGCGGATTCCGTGCCTATTACAGAGCTTCCCGATTACATGGCCCGAACGGACAGTTCCGGTTTTTTCCGGCTGACTAATTTGCGTCAGGAGGATTATAAAGTGGTGGCGGTGATGGATGAGAACCGGGACTATAAATATGTTCCCGAAACGGAGCAGATCGGTTTTCTCGATTCTGTTGTCCGTCCGGTGGTAATGGAAATGAATCGGACAGATACGTTGTCGGGCGATTCTGCGGTGACGGTGTCGTACCTGGCGTATGGCCCGAATAATCTGTTTATACGCCTGTTTCCGGAGGAACCGACGCAGTTGTATATGACAAACAGTGAGCGGAAGCAACGGGAGTTGTTGTATTTCACTTTTAGCATACCGGGAAGGAATGATTTTGAAATAGAGTTATTGGATACGGTGATGAATGCGCCCTGGTATCTGGCGGAACAATCGGCAGGGAGGGATACGGTGATGTTGTGGCTTACGGATTCCGCCGTGTATAAGAAAGATACCCTCCGTTTTAGGTTGTCTTATCTGAAAACCGATTCTTTGCGCCGGAATTTGCCTTATGCGGATACCGTGAGGTTGGTGTTTACGGATAAAAAGACGGACCGGAAGAAGCGGAAGCAGGAGGATGAGGCGTTGGCAAAGCCGGTCATGACATTTTTGAATGTAACGGCGGGCGGCGGTTCGGAGCAGGATTTGCACAGGGGCATATCACTGGAGTTTGATAAGCCACTGACCGGAGCGGGGCTGGATAGTATAAAACTGTTTGAAAAGGTCGATACGGTGTATCAGCCTGTTGTCTTTGAATTGAACCGGGACAGCCTCCGTTCGCGGCACTATGAGCTGAAGGTGGAGTGGAAACCGGAGAAGGAGTATAAACTGGTGATCGATTCGGCCCGTATAACTGATATTTACGGACACCATAACAACAAGTTGGAGAAGAGATTCAAGGTGAGGGGAGTGGAGTCATACGGCAAAATCATCCTGCATGCCCGGGAGGGAGAGGGACAGGTGCTTCTTCAATTGTATAAGTGGGAAAACAAGAAAGCGGAGAATGGCAGGCCGTTGTTTACGATTGTGGATGAAAAAACGGTCGAAGGAGCGGGAGACGTTGTGTTTGATTTCGTGAATGCCGGGAAGTATGGCATCCGGGCGGTGTTTGATGAGAACAGGAACGGCAAGTGGGATACGGGTCTGTATCTGAAACGGCAGCAGCCCGAAAAGATTGTTTATCTGCCGGGAGAGATAAATGTCCGGCAAAATTTCGATATAGACCAGGAATTTAATCTGAAAGTTCCGTATACAAGAAAGGATAAAAAAACGGGGGATAAGAAAGCGGAGAGTAAGAAATAGCTTCCCGGAAATGATATAGGAAGATGAAGAAAGTATTTGTTTTTATATTGTTGTACGGGCTATTTGCCGGGGCTTGGGGACAGGAGAGGGTGTTTCCGAAGGATGAGAAATTTACCTATTCGGGGTATTATAATTGGGGTATTATCTGGATGAGGGCTGGGGTGGTGACGTTTCAGGTGGCGGAGTCCGAAAAATACCCGGAAGCCGTGAAGCTGGAGGCTATTGGTACTTCCCTGCCGTCTTGGGACTGGATGTTTAAGCTGAGGGATACCCTGACTTCCCATTTTCATTCCCGGACTTTTTTGCCGTATGAGTTTTCGCGGAAAGCCCACGAAGGGAATTACCATAAAACGTTTGATTACGTGTGGGATTACGACAGCAACCGGATTTTTGCCGATATACACAAGATCAACCGTTATAAGAAACGGGATACGATAGCTTTGCAGCCGGATACGTATGATATGCTTTCTGTTGCCTGGAAGGCCCGGGGATTGGATTTTGACCAATATGCGCCTAACGACACCATCCCGATCAGGGTGTTGATGGATGATAAAATCTATGGCCTTTATGTGCGCTTTTTAGGTACGGATCGGGTGAAAGTGGGAGGAAAGAAGCGGGAGGCTTATGTTTTTTCTCCGCTGCTGGTAAAGGGCGATGTGTTTACGGGGGGAGAAGGGATGAAAATCTGGGTCAGTAAGGATGAGGAACGGGTTCCGTTGATGGTGGAGGCAAAGATTCTGGTCGGGTCGGTAAAGGGAATCCTGGAGGTGAAGAAATAAACAGTATGCCGGGAGTGTAAAACGGTTCCGGCTGGGGAAGGATTGAAAATAATGAACTAAATAAATGGACCGCTTATGAAAACAACTGCTTTAATTCGCCTGTTTGTTCCGGCTCTTGTTTTTTTCTCTGTATTGTCGTGCAGGGATCAGAAACCGCCGGTGTCTAATTTTTCCGGCAGCCTCAATGAGGTGCTGGTGATTATGGATAAGAATGACTGGAACGGTGCCGCCGGGGATACGGTAAAGGCCTGGTTCCGGCAGGAACAACCCGGTTTGCCGCAACCGGAACCGGTGTTGGATATGATTAATTTGCCCCGGAGTTCTTTTGAGGGCAATATAAAGGCTTACCGGAATATTTTGTACACGGAGATTTCTCCGTCGGTGAAAGAACCGGTGTTTGAATTTAAAGAGAGTCCCTGGATACAGAGCCAGAAGTATTTTCGTATTGTTGCTCCCGACAAGGAGAGTTTCATCCGGGAGTTTAATGCCCACAAGGAGGAGATGCTCCGGGTGTTTCTGAAAGCGGAGCAGGATCGTCAGATCGCTTATTATAAGCGGAAACCGGATCCGAAGATAGCGGCTTTTCTGAAAGAGAAGTACAAGCTCGATTGTTATGTTCCGTCGGGGTATAATATCAATAAGGATCTGAAAGATTTTGCGTGGATTTCCAGAGAGACGAAGGTGGACAGCCGGGGTTTGGTGGTTATCGAGCGGAAGTTTGAGGGGATGGAGCAATTCCGGTATCAGAGGATTATTGATACGGTGAATGCAGTATTGCGGCGTAATATTCCCGGGCCTTTGAACGGGAGTTACATGGCGATAGACACGGTGACGCCGTTGGTCATGAAGACGTACAATTATGATGAAGACCATTATGCTGTGATGGTGAGAGGATTGTGGACGGTGGTAAACGATTTTATGGGGGGGCCTTTCGTGCTGAATGTCGTATTGGATAAGAAGAATGACCGGGTTGTTTATATGATGGGGTATGTCTATGCTCCCGATGATAAAAAGAGGAATATGATGCGCCAGGTGGAAGCGATATTGTTTTCTGCCGGTTTTGTAGAATAAGAGGTTCCGGACGGTTGGTCCGGTAGCCGGTAGGGTAGTGAAGAGTTGCCCGGCAGGTTTGAGGGGGCCGGGGATTCTTCACTTCCTCTTTGCAGTGTGCGGAGGTTGTGCTAAATGAAATTATATTTTTAATCTGTCATGGCGGAAAAAGTTAAGTGTGCTCTGTGGAAGAGCGTTTTGAAATGGGTATGGTGGACCCTTTTTTCTTTGTTTGTTTTGTTGCTTGTCGGCATAGCGGTAGCTGTTAATTTTGTTTTTACTCCGGAGAAGTTGACCCCGTTGGTGGAGAAAACGGCGAATGAGTACCTGAATGCGGATGTGCGGATTGGGGAAATTGAGCTGACTTTTTTTTCTACGTTCCCTGATTTCGGACTGAAAGTTTCTGATGCACAGGTTGTTTCCGGGGTTTTCCGGGATACGTCAGGTTGTGCCGTGGCTTCTGATTCGCTGGTGTATGTTGAGAAGGCGTTGATTACGGTGGCGCCGTTGGCTTATCTGACGCATAATCAGATAAAGGTCAAGGATTTTGTCATTGAGCATCCGCGGATATATGCCTTTGTCGATGCTGCAGGGGAAGCGAACTGGAATGTGTATGATGTGGCTGCCGATACGGCGGTGGCGGATTCCGGAAGGATGGAGGAGGAGAGTGAAGCCCCGTTGCTGGATATAAAGAATGTACGGATTCGGGGGGGGCATTTGATATTTAATGACCGCAGTACGGATTTGTATTTCCGGCTTGAGGATCTGAATGCTGGGATTGACGGTAATTTCCTGGGGCGTACGGCTGATTTGCAGTTGAATTTGAATGTGCGGAATGTTTTGTTTTGGCAGGAAGGCCAGCTTTTGGTGAAGAGAGTGGCTTTCGGCGTGGAAACCGGTATGAGTATAGACCGGGATTCGCTTTTGTATACCTTGGATAAGGCTGTGTTTGAAGTGAATGGTATGAAGTTCGGAGCGGGTGGAACGGTGAGGGCAGATACGCTGCAACGGCTTTTGGATGTCAATATCAAATACGGTCTTCGTATTCCTTCGCTTAAGACGCTGATAGACCTTATTCCCGAAGCGGTGTTGCAAAGGGACAAGGAGGCGGACATCCGTGGGGATGTGTTGTGTACCGGTGATATCCGGGGACATTATGGCAAAAAGAATGTCCCTTTGATTACGGCTTTTTTCCGTGTCAAGGACGGATATGTGGCTTATGAGGGGATGCCTTCCCGCATAGAGGAGTTGAATACGGACTTTGAAGCGGTGGTCGATTTGCAGAAGCAACGGCCGTCGGAGGTGAAGCTGAATCATTTTTGTCTGAAAGGCGGGGAGACGGATATTGATGCGGAAGGGGTGGTGGAAAATCTGCTTGGAGACCCGGTGATTAAGGCAAAAGTGAAAGCGAAAGTCGATTTTGACGATATTACCCGTATTTTCCCGTTGACGGACGGGGTTACGTGCCAGGGAAAGATAGATGCTTTTTTACGTACGAATGTGTTGATGTCGGACATTACGGGGGGAAATTACGGGCAATTGAAGTTGGGCGGTTGGTGCAAGATGAAGGATGTGTCGCTTTTTGTTCCTCAGGACAGTATTACGGTCCGGATGAAGTCAGCCGGTGTGGCGTTTGCTACGAACAGGAAGAATACGAACGTAGCACAGGGGGTAGACTTGCTGAATGGTTTTGTGGGGTATTGCGGTTTGGATCTTTATGTGAGGAACAGGCTGAATCTGAAAATGGATACGGCTTATGTGACGCTTAAGACGACGCCGTTGCGGGATACGACTACAATAGCTACGGTGAAATCGGGCATGCATGTCGGGCGGACTCTGCTTATTGTGCGGGATACCTTGTTGCTGGGAATGAAAAGGGCGAAGGTGGATGCCAAGCTGATGCCGACGAAAAGAAATCCGAAAGTGCCCCGCATTGAATCGCGATTGCAGGTAGACAGTCTGAGATTGCGTTCGATGGGGAACCGGCTGAGTATGGCGAAGGCCGACATCCGTCTGGATGCGAACCGGACCCGCCGGGATGACAGGATATGGATTCCTTCGGGGTATATTGATTTTAACGGGTTGCGGGCTTATACGCCTTATTTCCCTTTGCGGATGAGTATGCCGGGGACACGAATCCATTTTAACCGGAAAGAGATTCAGCTCGATTCCGCCCGTTTGCGTTTGGGACGGTCGGATGTACGGTTGACGGGAAGTGTGACCAATTTGTGGAAGGCTTTTTTCCGGCATGATACGCTTTATGCTTCGCTTACCGTCAAGTCGCGCATGATTAATTGCAACCAGTTGATGCGGGCGATGGATGCGGGTACCAGTTATATGAATAAAACGGCGGAAGAAAGGAGAGAGGTCATTACGTCCGAAGAGGAGGATATGGATGATTTGGCGGTGGTCAGCGATACCTTGAATGATGGTGGTAGTAGTTCTGTGTTTGTTGTTCCTCCCGGCATTGATTTTCTTTTCCAAATGGATATAGACCGGATGATTTTCGGTAAGTTGCTGATGAGTGATATTCATGGCGAGGTGAGGATGAAGAATCAGTGTATAGAGCTTTCGGATTTGAGTTTGCAGTCTGCTGCGGCGAATATGGATGCGACGGGTATTTACAGGGCGACGGATACGCTCCGGGCTTATACGGGATTTGCGTTGAAAATGCACGACATCCGCATAGACAGTTTGGTCCGGATGATTCCTTCCATTGATACTTTGTTTCCGATGTTGCGCTCGTTTGAGGGGGAAGTGGATTTTCATATTTCGGCGGAAAGCTGGCTGGATTCCACGTTTATGATAGACTTGCCGACCTTGCGGGCGGCGGCTTATCTGGACGGGCATGACTTGGTGCTGATGGATGGCGAGACGTTTGCGGAGATTTCAAAGATGTTGTGGTTTAAGAATAAAAAGCGTAATATGATAGACAGCATTTCGGTAGATGTGCTGGTGCGGGACGGTGTTGTGGAGATTTTCCCGTTTTTGTTGGAGATTGACCGTTATAAGGTGGCTGTCGGTGGGGAGCATAACATCGATATGAGTTTTAAATATCATGTGTCTTTGTTGAAATCTCCCTTGCCTTTCCGGGCAGGTGTGGACATTTCGGGGACGTTGGAAAAGATGAAGTTCCGGGTGACGAAAGCGAAATATAAGGATTGGTTTGTGCCATCCCGAAAGGCCAATGTAGACAGCGCACAGCTTAATCTGAAACAGCGGATACGGACGATTCTGAGGGACGGCGGCCATAATGAGTTGGATAAGTAAAAGAGAAAGAACAGAATAACAGGATATTTTAATACAAAAAGGGTGTATGAAAAGGTTAGTATTGATTGTCGGTATGTGTGTGTGTTCCTTTGTTGTTTCTGCACAGGATTTGAAGTCGATTTTTTCCGGCGTGGTGAAATCGGTGATCGGGGATAAACTTACGACGGCGGAATCTGTTGTCGGTACGTGGAATTATTCAGCTCCCGAATGTCGCTTTGAAAGTGAAAATCTGCTGGCACAGGCGGGTGGGGAGGCTGTTTCTGCACGGATTGAGGATAAGGTGAAGCCGATATATCAGAAACTTGGACTGGAAAGCAGCGTGTTTGTATTTAATGAGGACGGGACATACAGGTTGGCGTTAAAGAAGAGGACCTTGAACGGTACGTATGTGTTTGACCGGGAAGAGAAGACGATTACCATGACCAATAAGTTGGGGGTGTCGCTGAAGGCACAGGTTGTTGTGACCGGAAAGACGATGTATTTGTTATTTAAGGCCGATAAACTGATGGCAGCGTTGAAGATATTGATGAGTGTGACTTCAAAGAATAATTCAGCAGTGGCTTCTTTGGCTGAAAACTATGACGGGTTGTTGCTGGGGTTTGAGTTAAAGAAGTAGCAGGGTTGCAAAGAGAAAAATACGGCCCGGATGCTCCAAAAGAGTTCCGGGCCGTATTTTTGTAGTTTAAGGAATCAGGATTTTTCAGGTTTTAAAATTGTATTTTTCAAATAAAGTGTATATTTGCCTCTGTTTTGTTCCGAACCGCTATCCGGCGGAACGGATGAAAAGGGAATCAGGTGAGAATCCTGAACAGTCCCGCTGCTGTAAGCCTATAAGGGGTCAGGCATACTTTAGCCACTGTCTCTGCGGAGATGGGAAGGCGCCTGGACCGGGTAAGTCAGAAGACCTGCAAAACGATTTTTTTCAATGGCTTTCGAGGAATGAGCTATGGAAACATCAAGTTTACGTTTTGGCGTAGGTTTTCTTTTTTCCTATTCTTGTTTTTCCCTCTGAAGCGTAGTAATGACTCTTTAAACGGAACGGGGTTTTGGTGCGTTTGTTTTTTTTTCGGTTGATGCTTTGCCTCTTGGGTGGTGGTTTTGGTCCGGTTTCTGCTCAGACGGTAGATACTACCCGGGTACATGAGTTGCAGCAGGTGGAAGTGTCGGCAGTCCGGCGTCCTTCGGTGGTCCGTTCGGCATCTCCCTTGCAGGTGGTCAGCGGCGTGGAGATGGAGCGTTTGGGCTACCAGAGTTTGGCTGATGCTGTGCGTCGTTTTAGTGGCGTGACAGTAAAAGATTACGGCGGAATCGGTGGGTTGAAAACGGTGTCGGTGCGTAGTTTGGGGGCCTACCATACGGGAGTGATGTATGACGGAATTGCGGTAAGCAATTGCCAGGCGGGGCAGATTGACATCGGGCGTTTCTCGCTCGATAATGTGTCGCAGGTTACTCTGGCGGTGGGCCAGGAGGATGATATTTTCCAGCCTGCCCGGATGTTTGCCTCGGCAGGAGTGTTGAGTATTCAGACGCAGCGTCCGGAGTTCCGGGGAAACCGGGATTATAGTCTACAATTGCGGATGAAAGGCGGCTCTTTCGGTTTGGTGAATCCTTCGTTACGTTATGCCCGGCGGCTTGCTTCCCGGACGAGCCTGTCCGTAGACGGTGATTTTCTGCGGGCGGACGGTACCTATCCTTTTACCTTGAAAAACGGGCAATCGGTCACTCGCGAAAAACGTTATAATTCCGATATTTTATCCTGGCATACGGAGGCCAATCTGTACAGCTTGTTACGTGACAGTAGCCGGGTGACAGCAAAGGTCTATTATTTCCAGTCGGAACGGGGATTGCCGGGTGGGGTGATTTTTTACAATCCTTATAATAAGGAGCGCTTGTGGGACCGTAACTTTTTTGCCCAGGCAGGCTACGAAAAGCATTTCAATCCGCGTTGGGCATTGAAGGGTGCTATGAAATACAATTATTCGTGGAACAGGTACCGGGACATCAATGTAAAGTATGACGGAGGAAAACAGGAAGACAGAAACAGACAGCAGGAATATTACGGAACCGCTACGGTGCAATATGTGCCGTCGGAACATCTGACGGTGTCGTTGGCAACGGATTTTGCCGTGAACAAATTGCGGAATAACCTGCCGGATTGTCCTTTCCCGACCCGTTACACTTCTTACAGCGTTTTGGCTTTAAAATATCATTACCGTTTTCTGACGGTGACGGCGAATGTGCTGAATACTTTTGTTACGGAAAAGGTAAAAAGCGGTGAGCGACCCGAAAATCGCCATAAATTCACTCCTTTTGCCGCCTTGGCTTTGCGTCCATGGCAGGACCGGAATCTGTATCTGCGCTTTTTATACAAAAACACTTTCCGGGTGCCTACGTTCAACGATTTGTATTATTTAAGGATGGGCAATACGGGATTAAGGCCCGAACTGGCAAGGGAATATAGCGGGGGAATCACGTGGAGTGGCACCCCGTGGAGTTTTATGGATTTCTTATCGGTGACGGCAGATGTGTATTATAACCGGGTTACGGATAAGATTGTCGCGTTCCCTTCTACTTACGTGTGGAAAATGCTCAATTTGGGAAAAACAGACATTACCGGAGCGGAGGTAAATGTCAGGGCGGAAATACCCCTGTACAATCGGATCGGTTTGCATTTTTCGGCAGGGTATACCTGGCAGAAAGCCATTGATGTGACAGATAAAGAAAGTAAAAATTATAAGGAACAGATACCCTACACGCCTTGCCATTCGGGCAGCGGTGCCTTGCAGGTGCAGACGCCGTGGGTGAATATGGCTTATACGGTTATCGGCGTGGGGGAGCGGTATGTTTTGTTGCAGAATATTCCGGCGAACCGGATAGAGGGTTATGCGGAACATACGTTTTCCCTGTCCCGTGAATTTACCGGAAAAAATTTTCGTCTTTGTTTGCAGGCGGAGCTGGTCAATTTCACGGATGAACAGTATGATATTATCAAATACTATCCGATGCCGGGACGTTCTTATCGGTTGTCGGCGACCTTACGATTTTGAGATGTTTAATTTAAAAATAGAAAAAAATGAAATTCAGAAGTTTATTTTTAGCTGTATTGTGCACGTTGTCAGTGGGGGTAAGCCTTACCTCTTGCAGCGAAGACGATGACGACGATGAAGTAACGACCGGAGTGTTCATCCTGAATGAAGGGAAGAGCGGGAATAATAATGCCGGGATTTCCGTGTATAATCCGGAGACCCATGCTGTGACCGCAGATGTTTATGTGGCGCAGAATGACAAGGGATTGGGAGATACCGGACAGGATATGATCCAATACGGAAATTACGTTTATGTGACGGTCTACGGTTCCAGCCGTTTAGTGAAATTAGACAATGAAGGTAAAGAGGTTGCATCATTGTCGTTTTCTGAGGAAGACGGGCAACCGCGGTATATGGCGGCGGAAGACGGGAAGTTGTATGTGACGCTGTATAGCGGAAAAGTGGCACGTATTAACGCAGCCGATTTGAAAATTGAAAAGTATGTGCGGGTAGGGAAGAATCCCGAACAGATTGTGGAGGAAGATGATAAATTATTTGTAGCTAACTCCGGATGGGGGGAAGATAGCACGGTGTCCGTTATCGATATAAAGACCTTCGAAGTGGTGAAAACGGTGGAAGTGGTGGTAAATCCCAATTATTTGCAGGAGGCGGAAGGGTATGTGTATGTCATTTCGTACGGAGATTTCGGGAATATTCCTTACACCTTGTCCCGGATAAACACGAGAACTTATGAAGTTGAGGAGATTACGACAGCCACGCTAATGACAGAACACAATGACGTGATTTATCTGGCAAATTCAGTGACGGATTGGTCTACGTATATGACGACCACGACTTTTTTTACTTATGATGCCAAGCGCGGTGTGCTGAATAATACCTCTTTCCTGCAGGACAGTCCGGAAGCCCGGAAACTGGCAACGAAAAGTATCTATATGATAGAGATAGACCCGAATAACGGAGATATTTATATTGGCATATCGGATTACAACAATAATGGTGATGTATACCGGTTTACCCGAACAGGCGAATTTGTGAAAGAAATCACAACGGGAAGCCTGAATCCGAACAATATGGTATTTTTTAATTGATGAACCGGTTTATCGTAATAGCAGCTGTTCTTTCCTTTCTGCTCCTTGCTTGCGGGCGGAAAGGAGAGAGCACAGAAAAGGAAAGCGGGAATTTCCCGGTGGGGTATGCCACCGGATTTTCCGTACATCGTGCGGCAGGGTATACGGTGGTGGAGGTGCGGGACCCGTGGGATACGACGAAGATGCTGCAACGCTATGTGCTGGTACCGGCGGAAAAGGAATTGCCCTCGGAATTGCCGCAAGGCGTCCTGGTCCGGACGCCGTTGAAACGGGTGGTGGCGGCTACGTCGGTACATTGTGGCTGGTTGGATATGCTGGGTGTGCGGGAGGAATTGGTGGGCGTATGCGAATCCCGTTATATCGACGTGCCTTTTGTGAAGCAAGGCTTGGAAGTAGGGCAGATGATTGATATTGGTGAGGCGGCGGCACCGGATGTGGAGCGGCTGATTGAACTGGCACCGGACGGGATGATTACATCGCCGCTGAGCAATGCCCCTTATGGGCGGGTAGAGAAGACGGGTATCCCGCAGGTGAAATGCGTGGACTATATGGAGCCGACGCCGTTGGGCAGGGCGGAATGGATCCGGTTTTTAGCGCTGTTTTTTGACCGCGAAGCCCTGGCGGATTCCCTTTTTGCGGAGACGGTGAAAGCGTATGAAGAGGTGAAAGCGTTGGTGCGGGAGGTGAAGGAATGCCCTACGGTAGTGATGGAAATGAAATATGGCGGGATGTGGTATGTCTCCGGAGGACAGAGCTATATGGGGTGTTTGTTGAGGGATGCCGGAGCTGCCTATTGTTGGGCGGATGATGCACATGCCGGTTCTTTTCCGTTGTCTTTTGAGGCTGTTTTTGAGAAGGGAGGGGAGGCGGATTTCTGGCTGATTAAATACAATCGGGCGGAAGAGCTGGGGTATGACGGGCTGCGGAAGGAGTATGCCCCGTATGCTAATTTTGAAGCCTGGAAAAAACGTCATATCTTTACTTGCAATACGGGCGTGGTGTCTTATTATGAGGAGGTGCCGATCCGCCCCGATTATCTGCTGAAAGATTTTGTGAAAATTTTTCATCCGCACCTATTGCCGGATTATCGGCTGAGGTATTACCGGAAAATGAAAGAGGAATGACAATGAAATATCGTATTTGGGGAGGTATCGTGTTGCTTTTGGTCCTGCTTTTTGCGGCTAATTTATTCCTGGGCTCGGCACGGATTCCCTTCCGGGCGGTGCTGGGCATCTTAGCGGGAGAGGAGGGGGAAAAGACCGCCTGGACGTATATCGTGTGGCAGACCCGTTTCCCCCAGGCGGTGACGGCATTGTTTGCCGGAGCCTCTTTGGCTGTGGCGGGGTTGATGTTGCAGACGGTATTTGCTAATCCGCTGGCGGGCCCCTCGATCTTGGGAATAGATTCCGGAGCGAGTTTGGGCGTGGCGTTGGTGATGCTGCTGTGTGGCGGAACGGTGGGGGCAGTAACCGTGGGCCTGACGTTTTCGGGCTATGTGGCGGTTGTGGTGGGCGCTTTTGCCGGAGCCGCCCTGATTCTGGGACTCATCATCTTTTTTTCGACGCTGATACGCAGTAATGTGATGCTGTTGATTATCGGGATGATGATGGGATACATTGCGTCGTCGGCGATTTCCCTGTTGAATTTTTTTGCTACGGCGGAAGGGGTTTTTTCCTATACCATGTGGGGAATGGGCGATTTTTCGGGCGTGTCGGCAGGGCAGTTGCCGTTTTTTTGCGGGATACTGTCGGTCGGGTTGCTCCTGGCATTGTTGTTGATGAAACCGTTGAATGCGCTTTTATTGGGAGAGCGGTATGCCGGGAATCTGGGAATCAATGTCCGGCGGGTGCGGGTCGTATTGTTAATCAGTACGGGCTTGCTCACTGCTGTGACTACGGCATTTTGCGGACCGATAGCCTTTATCGGGCTTGCCGTTCCCCACATTGCGCGGTTGTTGCTGGGTACTTCCAATCATAATTTTTTGTTGCCTGTCACCATGCTGTGCGGAGCAGTCATCGCTTTGCTGTGTAATCTGATCAGCGTGTTGCCCGGCAGTGCGGGGGTGATACCCCTGAATGCCATAACACCGGTTTTAGGGGCTCCGGTGATTATTTATGTGATAGTGAATCAACGTAAAATTCAATATTTCCACTGATGAAGAAGGAGGCCATAGTGAGTGCTGCCGATTTGACGATTGGCTACCGGACCGGGAGGCGGGTGACGCGGGTACATGAACACCTTTCTTTTCGGTTGTATCCCGGTGAACTGACCTGTCTGTTGGGGGCCAATGGTATGGGAAAATCCACTTTGCTCCGTACTTTGGCGGCATCGCAGCCGGCACTTTCGGGGGAGTTGTTGTTGGAAGGGCGTCCGCTGTCGCATTATTCGGAAAAGGAGCGTTCGCGCCGGATAGGCATGGTGCTGACGGACAAAACGCAGGCAGGAGGGCTTACGGTGTATGAGCTGGTCGCCCTGGGACGCCAGCCGCATACGGGATTTTTCGGAAGGCTTCACCGGCAGGACCATGTGCGGATAGCGGAGGCACTGGAAGCAGTCGGTATCGCCCATAAGGCACAGTGCTATACGGCGGAGCTGTCGGACGGCGAACGCCAGAAAGTGATGATTGCAAAGGCTGTGGTACAGGAGTGCCCCTTGATTCTACTGGATGAACCGACGGCTTTCCTTGATGTCGTGAGCCGTATCGAAATTATGGATTTGTTGCATAAGCTGGCAGTGGAGCAGAACAAGGCGATTCTACTCTCTACGCATAATGTGGAACAGGCGTTGGTGCTGGCGGACAAACTCTGGCTGCTTTCCCAAGAGGGAGGTTTGCAGTGCGGCGTGACGGAAGATTTGATATTAAATCATCGTATGGACAGTTTATTCGGGCGACCGGATATACAGTTTGACTATGCCCACGGGGTTTATTATCCAATTGTGCATGGCTGTCGGCAGATCGTTGTTGAATCGGAGGACGATACCCTGCTGCATTGGACGGTCAATGCCCTGAACCGCCGTCATTATGCTTGCGTGCAGTCCACACCGGACAATACCTCACTGCCTTCTCTCCGGGCATCCGCCCCCGACCGCCTGCTGTTGAACCAATCCGGGGAAACCACCCTCTGCTCCTCCTTTGAAGAACTCCTCTCCCTCCTGGCCAACTGATAATAAAAGGATGCCTTGCGGGCATCCTTTCGTTTTATATATAAAGTTTACGAATTAAACCTACCGTTCAGTATATGAATTTCCCGAATTCGCTGAGTATGGTAAGCTTATTTCCTTCACCCTCGTCGTTGTCGTAGCAACGACCGACGATCCGGGCATCGATGTTGAAACTTTTGGAGATGGCGATGATTTCATCCGCCAGTTCTTCGTCTACGTAGATTTCCATACGGTGACCCATGTTGAAAACCTTGTACATTTCCTCCCACGGTGTGCCGGATTGCTCCTGAATCAACCGGAATAAGGGGGGTACGGGGAAGAGGTTGTCTTTGACGATATGCATGTTGTCTACGAAGTTCATCACTTTGGTCTGTGCTCCGCCGGAACAATGCACCATGCCGTGAATCTGATGGCGGTAGCGGTCTAATAGTTGCTTGATAACCGGAGCATAGGTGCGGGTTGCTGATAACACCAGTTTTCCCGCATCTAACGGGGAGCCTTCTACCGCATCGGTCAGTCGGCAATTACCGGCATATACCAGTTCTTCCGGTACGGCGTTGTCATAGCTTTCCGGGTATTTTTGTGCTAAGTATTTCGCAAAAACGTCATGCCGGGCAGACGTTAGTCCGTTGGAACCCATGCCGCCGTTGTATTCATTTTCATAGGTGGCTTGTCCGTAGGAGGCCAATCCCACAATCACGTCTCCAGCCTGGATGCGGGCATTGTCAATGACGTCCTCACGTTTCATCCGGCAGGTCACGGTGGAATCGACAATGATTGTACGTACCAAATCCCCCACGTCGGCTGTTTCTCCTCCGGTGGAGTAGATGTTTACCCCGAGTTTCCGGTATTCCGCCAGCAACTCTTCCGTGCCGTTGATAATAGCGGCGATGACTTCACCGGGGATGAGGTTTTTGTTGCGTCCGATGGTGGACGATAATAAAATATTGTCTGCCGCACCTACACAAAGCAGGTCGTCGATGTTCATAATCAGCGCATCCTGTGCAATCCCTTTCCAGACGGATAAATCCCCTGTTTCTTTCCAATACATATACGCCAAAGAGGATTTGGTCCCGGCTCCGTCCGCATGCATGATGTTGCAATATGCCGGGTCTCCGCCTAAATAATCGGGGACAATCTTGCAGAAGGCTTTCGGAAAAATACCTTTATCAATATTTTTTATGGCGTTATGCACGTCTTCTTTGGAGGCGGATACGCCACGTTTATTATATCTTTCGTCTTTTCTCATGACTGTGGTTCTATCGGAATTTTGAATCGTCAAATTTAGATAAAACTATTGATAATCGGAAATATTCCGGCGAATTGGAGCAACTCTTTAACCTTCCAATGACACAAAAGCCCCGTCCCCTTGTGTCATCTTACCCAAATGCGGTATTCGCCGTTTCCGCTGTTATAAGAACAGGAGTGTCCCCATTCGACATATACCGAATTATTGTGATATGGCCAAATAAAATAAGCATCTGCACCTCTGTCATCATCAAACATACACCTCCTATAATTAGCTACTCCTTCATGAACCTGCGTTGTCATAGCTGCGTTACCATATCTTCGATAACAGCAATATACCGCAGGATACTCGCCTCTATAAGTCTGGGTCGCAAATGTTCCGCCGCCATTACATTCCGATGCTTTCCAATAGGAATTACTGATTTGGTTACAAGCGTCCCGGCCTTCGGTCCAATACATGTCATAATCAATCAGATTAATCCAGGCATCGGCAAATTTGTGCGGCATATAAATATTTCCCAAATAGGGTTTGTTGTAAATCCCGGTTGTGAAAAGGGTGGAGACGGAAGTGTTTGACAAACTATTGACGATCAGCATCCATCCGCCGCCTTCATGAGTCATACTGCTGTAAATCGGTAAAGGCTCATTACCTCCGGGACCGTCTGGATCTATCATGTACACGCCGTCCAACGTTGCTCCCAGCTCTTGATACACTTTTGCATGTTTGGGGATTGACGACAAACCGGAGAAACCTTTTACTATGACATCACGCACTTCACCTTTACAACCGTGTTCATTGACAAAATATACCTGGTATGTCTCCGGAGAGGCTGAGGTTGTCACTTGGGCAGCATCACAAGGCAGGATATTTCCCCCCGGCGTTTTCCACTCCGATTTATTTTGCCCTTCAATAATACAAGGCAAATTAAATTGTGTCCCCACAATCGAATTGTAACTTGGCGGGACGGAAGGTATATCTGTCGGCATCGTTCCAACGGTGACGCTTATTTCATTACTTTCTGCCCGACCTAAAGCGCAAATGCAGATGCGTTTGAACCAGTAGGTTACAGCGCTTGAAGTTGTATTTGAAAATCCTTCGTATGTTAAATTTTCACTGGCTTCGTTTTCTATCAAACTGTATAAACTTTCTCCCGGTTTCTTCACATACCAGTTGTATTGAAAACGCATATCCGAAAAGTCAGTACAGGAAGCTACACGCACGCTTGCTATTTCAGTCTCTTGCTGCGGACAGATTTTTGTCGGAGCATCAATTTCTCCGGCATCTATGCTAATGGAATTGGACAGACTGTATACTCCCCGGAATCCCACTGTACTGTCCCGTTGGGTGATTGCCGTAAAGTAACTCATCACTTCCGTGCGGTCGGAAGTCCTCAGCCTGTCCTCCTCACTGTTGTATCCTCCTCCCCGAACGCCGTATTTATTCGCTGTCTTGTCCCACAGATTCGCATTATACACCCCCGTTCCGCAACTACCTCCGTCAAGTGTCGTGTAGTTCACATTCGCACACAGCTCTTTCAGATTTCCGCTCATCTCCATTACACCCCAATACGTCGCACCTGCCTGGACTTGATTGCTGGAAGTATTGGCAAACAATCCGCAACGTACCGGACCATTTACCTTATTACTGATACCGCTGTTCACATTTTTAGCCGCACTGTTCGATTGTTCCCGTTCCTCCCCCGCATAAGCCAGGTCGTTTAAACTGCCCAATGCGTTTACTCCTGTACTACTATTCCAGGCATATTCTCCTTCTGCCGGGAGTTGAGGATACGGACGACGGCATGCCTTTTCGTATTCCAGCTCACTCATCGGACGCAAACCGCTCCAACTGCAATAGGCTATCATATCCTCCACGCTCATGTAATTACAGGCCAGAGTCTGCCCGTCATCGGTGGAAAAGAAATCGTTACCCGGATTCAGATTATTACCGAACACGACGGGAGCATCGGACTGTTTCTGCTCCACGAAAGCGATACCGTTCCGGCAACTCGGAGTCTTCAAGTCTCCAAAGACGTAATCCCCTTTCTTCATCGCAGAGAAATTGTTATTTGCCACACGAGCCTTTTGCTGTTCCAACGTCAGAGAGTTGAGGAACTCGACATACTGCTCCTGGCTTGTTTCGTATTTCATGACGTAAAATCCGGCATAGCCTTTCGGATAAGCGGCAGGAAGTTGGAGTTTTTCGGTCAGATTATTCCGTGTAATACTGTAATATAGCAACTCTTCCGAATCTATCCGCAAGGGAGGTACCTCCTGTTCCCACAAGGCTGCATCATAAATCACCAGATAATTGCCCGTCTCGCGAAAACGGTAATAACGATAGGCTCCCGGATTTGTTATCCGGTGTTTACTTAATGTCTGATTCCATGCCGAACCGCTACCGCTCCACAAGGTAGACCAACTGCTTCCATCGTTACTGCCTTCCAGATAATAGCCTGATCCGCCGTAATGTGTACGGATGGTAAAGTAGTGCATCTCTTTTTTGCCGCCAAAGTCTATTGCAAACCATTCATCGGAATTGCCTGCGGAATGATAGTGGCTGTTGATGTTATTATCGATGGCGTTCTGTAAACCATAGGACGGATGCAGAGTATTTCCGCCATAGACGGAAGAGGCATCCAGGCTTTTGTATCCGTTCAGGCGGATCGGATTGCGTTCCGTCCCATACGCTTCATGGAAACAAAGATTGGAGAATCCGTCGCCTAAATAGTAGCTGTTGTAGGGGATATACACCATTTCAATGGCATGCGCAGCTACGTAGATTTTATCCAACGCATCCCCGAAATCGCTTTTCGTCAGTCCGGTCCCGGTAAGAGGCCATTTTGCCTGCAACCGGACACTGACATTCCCTTCCGAGA
>ERZ777305.463-NODE-463-length-66501-cov-4.951509_pt1 | contig 66501 bp, 55 predicted proteins | sample MGYA00374965_ERZ777305 | MGnify/ENA primary metagenome ERZ777305 (study PRJEB29328, sample SAMD00013331) | mouse gut metagenome | study: EMG produced TPA metagenomics assembly of the Metagenome analysis of fecal microbiota from mouse which was promoted...
ATTCGGAATAGTTGGAGGTAGTAAGTATGGCGAAGATGAAAGTACATGAGCTTGCTAAGGAGCTTGATAAGAAGAGCAAAGATTTGATAGATTATTTACAGGCAAAAGGATATGAAGTAAAGGTGGCGCAGAGTTCCATCGAGGATGAAGCCATAGATCTTGTGCGCAGGCAGTTTGGGAGCGCAGCAGCAAAGGAGACAAACGTGCAGACAAAAGAGCAGACGGCGGATAAAGGGGCCGAAGCGAAAGCAAAGGTAGAAGATAAGGTGCAGCAGACGGCGGATAAACCGGCCCATAACAAAGCCGTAGAGGCGGCGCCTAAGGCGGAAGAGGCGAAAGAAGCCAGAAAAGAAACGGCCAGGCAGGGACAGAAATCCGAACAGGCAAAGACAGAGCCGCCCAAGAAGAAAAAGATTATCTTCGTGAGTAACCCTCATAATTCCAAGATGTCAGGACAGCGTCCCGCCCAGGGCCAGGGAGGAAACGGCGGCGGAAATCGGAATGGAAATAACAACAGACCGGCAGGAAATGGCGGCCGGCCGGTGCAGGTGCAGAATGCGCCGCATAAGATTGTAAGACCTACCCAGAAACCCATTCCTGTGACGGCGGAACCCTATGAGGTGCGCCAGCGTCAGCAGCAGGAGCGCAGAATGGAGCAACGCCAGCAGGAAAAACGGGAACAGAGAGAGCAGCAGGAGCAGAGGGAGCAACGGGAACAGAGAGAACAGAACAGAAAACCGGCAGCACCTGTACAGGGAGGCAGACCGGCGTCACCGTCCCAGGGAGGCAGACCGGCTTCTGGGCAGGGTAACAGACCCATGTCGGGACAAGGACAGGAGAGGACAGGAAATGCAGGAAATCATCGCAGACCTGAAGGCCAGAACAGGCCGTCTTATAACAACAATCAAAATGATCGGGGCCGTAACGGCGGCGGTGTCGGCTCTAACCGCGGCGGTGCGGGTAATGAGCGCTTTTCGAGAGGAAATGGCGGGCAGGACAATAGATTTCGGAAAAATAACGGTCCGAAGGACTTTGTGCCCGAGACGCCTGTCAAGGACGTGGAGAAACACAGGGATGAAGAGAAGCGCAGAACAAATCAGGAAAGAGATAAACGCTCGAAGAAAGATTTGATTTACGAAGAGGATGATGCAGCGGTTAAGAACCGCAATAAAGCGGGCAGATTTATTAAGCCGGAGAAGAAAGTAGAAGAAAAGGCGGAAGAACAGATTAAAGTGATTACGATCCCGGAGTCTCTCACCATCAAGGAATTGGCGGATAAGATGAAGATTCAACCTTCTGTGATTATTAAGAAGCTGTTCTTACAAGGACAGATTGTGACCCTGAACTCGGAAATCAGCTTTGAGGATGCGGAGAACATTGCCATTGAGTATGAGATCATCTGTGAGAAGGAAGTCAAGGTGGATGTGATTCAGGAGCTGTTAAAAGAGGAAGAGGAGGACGAAGCTTCTATGGTGGCGCGTCCGCCGGTGATCTGCGTTATGGGTCATGTAGATCACGGTAAGACTTCTCTTTTGGATACCATCCGTAAGACCAATGTGACGGATAAGGAGGCAGGCGGTATCACCCAGGCTATCGGTGCTTACACGGTAGGCGTCAAGGGACAGAGTATTACCTTCTTAGATACGCCGGGACATGAGGCCTTCACGGCTATGCGTATGCGCGGTGCGAATTCCACGGATATTGCGGTTTTGGTGGTAGCGGCGGACGACGGCGTTATGCCCCAGACGGTGGAGGCTATCAACCATGCGAAAGCGGCAGGCATTGAAATCATTGTGGCAGTGAATAAGATTGATAAGCCCAATGCCAACATCGACCGTGTGAAACAGGAGATGACGGAATATGAGCTGATTCCGGTAGACTGGGGCGGGACTACAGAATTTGTGCCCGTATCGGCCAAGTCGGGAGAGGGCATCGAGAATCTGCTGGAAACCATTCTGCTGACAGCGGAGATTATGGAATTAAAAGCCAACCCTGACAGAAATGCCAGAGGTCTGGTCATCGAGGCGGAACTTGATAAGGGCCGGGGCCCGGTGGCTACCGTGCTGGTACAGAAAGGCACGCTCCATGTGGGAGACTTTATCTCGGCAGGGGCAAGCCACGGCAAGGTGAGAGCCATGATCGATGACAAGGGCAGGCGTGTGAAAGAAGCCAAGCCTTCCACACCGGTGGAAATCCTGGGCCTTTCCGATGTGCCCAGCGCAGGTGAGGTATTTATCGTGCATGAGAATGACAAGAGCGCGAAATCTTATGCGGAAACTTATATGGCACAGCATAAAGAGGAGATGCTTGCAGATACTAAGACCAGAATGTCCTTAGACGATCTGTTTAACCAGATTCAGGAAGGAAATCTGAAAGAACTGAACCTGATTGTCAAAGCGGATGTACAGGGCAGTGTGGAGGCAGTGAAACAGAGTCTGATGAAACTGTCCAATGAGGAAGTGGTGGTGAAGTGTATCCACGGCGGTGTGGGCGCTATCAACGAATCGGACGTATCTTTGGCTTCTGCTTCTTCAGCGATTATCATAGGCTTTAACGTAAGGCCGGATGCCACCGCTAAGACGGTAGCGGAACGCGAGGGCGTGGATGTGAGACTTTATAAGGTCATCTATCAGGCAATCGAGGACGTTGAGGCGGCTATGAAGGGTATGTTAGACCCGATCTTCGAGGAAAAGGTAATCGGTCATGCGGAAGTCCGCCAGATTTTCAAGGCATCGGCCATCGGCAACATCGCCGGTTCCTATGTACTGGACGGTGAATTCCTAAGAGGCTGTAAGATTCGTATCCGCAGAGGCGACGAGCAGATTTATGAGGGTGAACTTGCCTCCTTAAAGAGATTCAAGGACGATGTGAAGGAAGTCAAAGCAGGCTTCGAGTGCGGCCTTGTGTTTGAAGGCTTCGATAAGATGCAGGAACTGGATATTGTGGAGGCATATATTATGGTAGAAGTACCCCGCTAAGCGAGGGCAGAGAACTTCTGAAACACTATTTAAGTAAGAAAGGGCTGGGATCATGCGTAAGAACAGTGTAAAAAACACCCGGATTAATGGGGAAGTACAGCGTGAATTGGCGCAGATTATCAGGGGAGGCATCAAGGATCCCAGGATTGCACCAATGACTTCTGTGGTGGCCGTGGAGGTGGCACCGGATTTAAAGACCTGTAAGGCGTGGATTAGTGTGCTCGGAGACGAGAAGGCGCAGGAGGATACCCTGGCAGGGCTTAGGAGTGCGGAAGGATTTATCAGGGGCAGACTTGCGAAGACGATCAATCTGCGCAATACCCCCCAGATCACTTTCATCATGGACCAGTCCATCGCCTATGGAGTCAATATGTCTAAGAGGATTGAGGAAGTAGTGGCAACAGACCGTAAGGCAGTAAAGGCAGATGAGGGAAATGGAAATGAAGTTGATCAGTGAAGTAAAAGATGCAAAGAAAATAGCGATTGGCGGGCATGTGCGGCCTGACGGAGACTGTGTGTGCTCTGTCATGGCCCTGTACCGCTATCTGCAAAAGGAATTGCCCGAAGCGCAGATTGATATATATCTTGAGAAGCCGTCGGAGGTCTTTCGCTGCATTCAGGGAATGGAGGAGATTCATTCTGATTTCCAGACCGAGGAAAAGTACGATGTCTTTGTGGCACTGGATTGTAACGACGAGCGGTTAGGAGAGGCGCTGCCAATTTTTCGAAGGGCAGGCAGACGGATTAATATCGACCATCATATCAGCAACACCGGATGCGGAGATTTGAACATCATTGAGCCGCAGAAAAGTTCCACAGCGGAACTGTTATACGAACTGATGGAGCAGGATGCGGTAGACGAGGAGATTGCCAAGGCAATCTATATTGGTATGGCCCATGATACGGGGGTATTCCGGTATTCTAATACTTCTCCCCGTACGCTGGAGATTGCCGCGAAACTGCTTGGGTTTGGCTTCGACTTTTCTGCGCTGCTTGAGCATACGTTCTTCGAGAGGACTTATGTACAGACGCAGATCATGGGCAGGGCGGTGTTGGAGAGCGTTCGTTTTATGAATGACCGTTGCATCGTCAGTATGGTGAGCCGGCGTATGATGGAGTTTTATCAGGTGGGCCCCAAGGATTTGGACGGTATTGTGAACCATCTGCAGGTGGTGAGCGGTGTGGACTGTGCGATTTTTATGTATGAGATCGGTACGCTGCAATATAAGGTAAGTATGCGGTCCAACGGTAAGGTGAACGTGGCGCAGGTCGCCGTGCAATTTGGCGGCGGCGGGCATCTGCGGGCAGCAGGCTGCACCATGAACGGTACATATCATGATAATATCAATAATCTGTCCAAGGAAATTGCCGGGCAGCTGAAGAAGGAACAGGCATAGAATATGGCAGGGACCTTTCTCTATAATGGAATCATCAATGTATATAAAGAGGCAGGCTACACTTCCCACGATGTGGTGGCCAGACTCAGAGGAATCTGTAAACAGAAAAAGATTGGACATACAGGAACACTCGATCCGGATGCGGCCGGCGTGCTTCCTGTATGTTTCGGTTCCGGCACAAGACTGTGCGATATGCTGACAGACTGGGATAAGGAGTATATCGCGGTGCTTAAGCTGGGCGTTATCACGGATACCCAGGATATGTCCGGGCAGATACTGGCGGAGGCGGAGGCTGTCCAAATGGCGGCCCTTAGCGAAGATGCCGTGGGCAAGGCGGTTATGGGGTTTGTGGGAGACTACGAACAGATTCCGCCCATGTATTCGGCCTTGAAGGTGAACGGTAAGAGACTCTATGAACTGGCGCGGGCGGGGAAAGAAGTGGAACGGAAACCCAGGCTGGTGCAGATTAAGGAGATTGAAATCTTACAGATGGCGCTTCCAAAGGTGCAGTTTAGGGTGGTGTGTTCTAAGGGAACCTATATCAGGACGCTGTGTCATGATATCGGAGAAAAGCTTGGCTGCGGCGGCACTATGGAATCCCTTGTCAGAAGCAGAGTGGGCATATTCAGCCTAAAAGAGGCGCTGACCTTAGAGGAGATCGAAAAACTTAAGTGCGCGGGGAAACTGGCGGATGTCATAACAGCGCCTGATACGGTCTTTTCTGACTGTCGGGTGGTCACAGTGACACAGATGGGGCAGAAGCTGGCGGCAAACGGAAACCGTCTGCAGGTTGGTCTCTTTGTAGGTCAAATCGCGCCCAAGGACCAGGAACAGGTGCGGGTTTACGATGAGGCAGGCAGGTTTTACGGTATGTATCAGTTTCAGAAAGCATCCCGGGATTTTAAACCCGTAAAGATGTTTTTATAGAAAGTAGAGTACAGTACAGGCGGGATGACAGAATGTTGATCATAGAAAATACCACAGAGTTTGCGCTGCAGACAAAAAGTGCTGTGGCAGTGGGCAAATTTGACGGGATTCATCTGGGGCACAGGAAACTGCTTGCTAAGATTTTGGAGCAGAAAAAGGCCGGACTTACGGCGGTGGTATTCACATTTGACACTTCGGCTTCGGCTTTCTTTGGCGGAGAGGATAAAGAACTGTCCACGAAGGAGGAGAAGCGGGCGGTTTTTGAGAAGATGGGGATTGATGTGCTGATTGAATTTCCCTTAAACAGGGAGACGGCGGCCACGGAACCGGTGACGTTTGTGAAACAGTATTTAGCCAGGCAGATGCGGACGGCTTATCTGTGCGCAGGACCGGATATCTCTTTTGGTAAGCGGGGAGCGGGTGACAAGGCGCTTTTGGCCCAGTATCAGAAAGCGTGCGGTTATCAGCTGGAATTGATTGAAAAGGTACAGGTGGACGGCGGGGAGGTAAGTTCCACCAGAGTAAGAGGCGCAGTCCGGGCAGGACAGATGGAGGCGGTAGCCCGTATGCTGGGGACGCCTTACAGTGTGAGCGGTCTGGTGGAGCATGGAAGACGTCTGGGTCGTACACTGGGGATGCCTACGGCGAATCTGCTTCCGGAGACGGACAAGCTTCTGCCGCCCAATGGGGTTTATTATTCCAGTGTGCTTCTAAACGGCAGCACCTACCGGGGGATTTCCAATATAGGCTGCAAACCCACCGTATCGCAGGAGAATGTCATGGGGGTGGAGACCTATCTCTATGATTTTGACGAGTCCATTTATGGCAGCCGGATTACGGTACAGCTTCATGCATTCCGCAGGCCGGAGGAGAAATTCTTAAATGTGGAGGCGCTGCGGGAACAGCTAATGCTTGACATTGAAGCGGGCAGGGCATTTGAAACGTGACGGTAAGTGTCGATGGGCGTCGGATTTTTTGCTATAAGGACTTGTAAGTATGTTTTTTTTTAGATACAATAATATCGGCGGCATTGAAGCGAAAGAACAAAGGAAGGAAACTTAAATTGAGATGAATCCAACAATCATTCTTTCCATGGCAGGCGGTCTTGGGCTGTTTTTGTATGGTATGCGCATTATGAGCGACAGCATTGAAAAGGTTGCCGGTGCAAGGTTGAGAGGAATTCTGGAGCGGTTGACCACAAACCGCTTTATGGGAATTTTAGTGGGTGTTTTCTTTACGGCAGTTATCCAGTCATCGTCGGCATGTACGGTTATGGTGGTCAGCTTCGTCAATTCAGGGCTGATGAATCTGACCCAGGCAGCAGGGGTGATTTTTGGCGCTAATATCGGTACTACGGTAACGGCCCTTTTGGTCTCCTTGAAATTGGAGAAGGCGGCGCCGGTGTTTTTGCTGGTGGGCGTGCTGATGGTCATGTTCTGCAAGAAGCAGAAAGTATCAAGATGGGGAGAGGTTATCATCGGTTTCGGCGTGCTGTTCATGGGGCTGAGCACCATGTCGGGAGCCATGTCCGGTATGAAAGATTCCCCGGCAGTCTTACATATGTTTGCATCTTTACAAACGCCAATCCTGGCAGTCCTTTTGGGCACTGTTCTGACAGCCATTATCCAAAGTTCCTCTGTGACGGTCAGTATTATGGTGCTTTTAGCCAATCAGGGACTGATTGGAATGGATATCTGTATGTTCATTATTCTCGGCTGTAATATCGGTGCCTGTACGTCCGCGCTGTTAGCTTCTTTAAATGGTAAGAAGGATGCGAAACGGGCGGCGGCAATCCATTTGATTTTCAACGTGATCGGTACGATTGTTGTATATATTCTTTTCAAACTGGCTGTCAGTCAGGTGGTGGCAGTGCTTACCGTGATAGCCGGCAGCGACCCGGGCCGTGTGGTGGCTTATGCCCATATTGCGATCAAAGTATTTCAGGTTATCATTATGATGCCGTTTATCAAGGGTATCGTAAAACTGACCTATCTGCTGGTGCCTGGTGACGATAAGAAAGTCGGATACCGGGACAGCTATCAGCTCAAATATATCGGTGAAAAGGTGGTCTTAAATCCCGCCACTGCCGTGGTGGAAGTGATCAAGGAGCTGGACCGTATGGCTTCCCTGGCTGACGAGAATCTTAACCGCGCCATGAACGCCCTGATGACATTAGACCAAAGCGAGATTGACGAAGTCTATGAGGTGGAGAAGAATATAGATTTCTTGAGTCATGCCATCACCAACTACCTGGTGAAGATCAATCAGACGACTCTGCCGATCGAGGACTTAAAGAGTATCGGCGCCCTTTTCCATGTGGTCAATGACATCGAGAGAATCGGTGACCACGCGGAGAATATTGCCGACGCGGCCGTCAGGCGGATAGAGACCGGGGTGGGATTCTCCAAGGCGGCACAGAAGGAAATGGGCGAGATGATAGATATGGTGAATACCATACTGCATTTCTCCATTGACATGTTCGTGAAGAGTACGGAAGAACATGTGGAGGATATCAGAAATCTGGAAGAGGCCGTGGACGAGAAAGAGAAAGAATTGCAGCAAAAGCATATTGCCAGACTTTCCAACAACGAGTGTACGCCGGAGGCGGGGGCATTATTCTCGGAAGTGGTGTCCGGTTTAGAGAGAGTGGCCGATCATGCCACCAATATTGCCTTTGCGAACACCTATTATGAGACGGGTATGTAATAAAATCATCGCACAGGGATTGACAAAGTCTTACGGACTTGTTATAATAAGCTCGCATTTGTTACAAAAGTGTTACGAATGTTACAAATTAGCGAGAGGACAATCCTTCGATGAAGAGACGAGAAATATCTTTGCTTTTGGCAGGTTTTTTACTTTTTATGATTCCCATGCAGATGCAGGCAACAATCGCTCTGCCGGATATTGTGTCAACGAAACAGATTAATTTTAACAAAAGTATTACAGAAAATATTCAAAATGTCACAGAATTGGATGTGACGCAGGATAGTGCCGATGCTTGGACCGTGGCACAGGCGGCTTCCAGTACACAGAGTGAGGCAGGGCAGATTCCGGCAGACAGTATTCATGACGTGCTGGGAGATTCTGTTGGTTCCGCCAGCATCTTCTCTGCGGATAAGACAGTGGAGGACTATAAGCTGGCGTATGAGCGGGCTAAGAACGCCAACTGGGGCTATACGAACCTGGGCATCGCCAATGTGAGCGATAATCTGAATATCCGGGCCGTGGCGGCGGAAGATGGGAAGCTGGTAGGTAAACTGCCCAAGGATGCGGCCTGTGAGGTGCTTGATACAGATGATACCTGGGCGCATATCAAGTCCGGCAGCGTAGAGGGATATGTGAGCAAAGAGTATCTTCTGACAGGGATTCCGGCGAAACATAAAGCAGAAGAGCTTGCAACAACAATGGCCAGAGTCACCACGGACAGTCTGAATGTCAGGGCAGAGGCCAGCACAGATTCGGAAGTTATCACCATGGTGCCAAACGGCGAGGAGCTGGAAGTGGCTGCTGTGGAGGGAGAATGGGTTAAAGTACTTTTGGATGACGACGAGGTCTATGTGTCGGGAGAGTTTGTGGAAGTCAGTGCAGAACTCGGAACGGCAGTCACCATGTCGGAACTGCTCTACGGGCAGGGCATCTCCAACGTGCGCGTGGATTTGTGTCAGTATGCGAAAGAATTTCTGGGGAACCCTTATGTATGGGGCGGCACCAGTTTGACAAAGGGAGCGGACTGCTCCGGTTATGTGATGAGTCTTTATAAGAAGTACGGCGTGAATCTGCCTCATTCGTCCAGGGCGCAGGCCAACTGCGGCACTACGATCAAGGTATCCGAGGCACAGCCGGGAGATCTGATTTTCTATGGAAAAGGCAAGACCATCAATCATGTGGCGATGTATATTGGCGGCGGCAAGGTAATCCATGCCAGCAGTCCTAAGACAGGGATTCGTATTTCCAATGTGTCTTATAGAACGCCTTTTAAGGCAGTGCGGATTCTGCAGGACTAGGAGATAGATATAAAGCAGTAGGATGGATGCTGTGGCAGAAGAAAAGCGTATGTGGAAAAGATAGCAAAAGCGCTTCAATATACGCTTTACAATCACATGGGTTTGTGATACACTATAGCAGTGTGATTTGAGCCGATACCCGGAGGCGGGATGCTCCGACCCCCTTCTTGGTGTCAGGCGTTTATCAGGGCAGCCCCCTGAAGGAAAGGAGAAATTATGATTTCTAAGGAAAAGAAAACAGCGATTATCAAAGAGTATGCCAGATCGGAAGGCGACACAGGTTCACCGGAAGTGCAGGTAGCAGTCCTGACAGCGAGAATTCAGGAACTCACCGAGCATCTGAAAGAGAATCCCAAAGATCATCATTCCAGAAGAGGGCTTCTGAAAATGGTTGGTCAGAGACGCGGCCTGCTTGGCTATCTGAAAGAAAAAGATATTGAGAGATATCGTTCCTTAATTGAGAGACTTGGACTTCGTAAATAAGATGGACAATAAAGCGGAGATAGGGTTAGCAGAGTTAACCCTAAATCCGCTTTTCTGTGTATATTTGCAGTGGTCTGGTTTAAGCAGGCGGCTGCGCACTTTCGGCGGGAGGAGGATCTGCCGGAAGGAGGAAGAGAGAAGAAAAAGGAGAGAAGATTATGTACAAGAGTTATACCATGGAACTTGCCGGGCGCACCCTGCGTGTAGATATCGGCAGAGTGGGCAAGCAGGCAAACGGCTGTGCTTTTATGCAGTATGGGGAGACTACCGTGTTGTCTACGGCAACGGCTTCCGACAAGCCCAGGGACGGGATTGATTTCTTTCCCTGCAGTGTAGAGTATGAAGAGAAGTTCTATTCTGTCGGCAAGATTCCCGGCGGATTTAACAAACGAGAGGGCAAGCCTTCCGAGAATGCGATTCTCACAAGCCGTGTCATCGACCGGCCAATGAGACCGCTTTTCCCGAAGGATTACCGCAATGACGTGACGCTCAACAATATGGTCATGAGTGTGGATCCGGCCTGCCGTCCGGAGCTGGTGGCTATGATTGGTACTGCCATTGCGACCTGTATTTCAGATATCCCTTTTGCAGGTCCCTGCGCGATGACCCAGATGGGTATGGTGGACGGCGAGTTGATCGTGAATCCCTCCCAGGAGCAGTGGGATAAAGGCGATTTGAAGATGACGGTAGCATCTACGGCTGAGAAAGTGATGATGATCGAGGCTGGCGCCAACGAGGTGCCGGAGGCTAAGGTATTGGAGGCCATTTATAAGGCCCATGAAATTAACCAGACATTGATTGCTTTTATCAACAACATTGTGGCGGAAGTGGGCAAGCCGAAACATACCTATGAGAGCTGTGCAGTTCCGGAAGAAATGTTTGAGGAGATGAAGAAAATCGTGACACCTGAGGAGATGGAGACGGCTGTCTTCACCGATGAGAAGCAGGTGCGCGAGGAGAATATCAAGAATGTGACAGCCAAGCTGGAGGAAGCTTTCGCAGAAAACGAGGAGTACTTGGCAGTGCTTGGCGAGGCAGTGTATCAGTATCAGAAAAAGACAGTCCGCAAGATGATTTTAAAAGATCATAAGCGTCCTGACGGCAGGGCTTTAGATCAGATCAGGCCCTTGGCTGCGGAAGTGGATATCATCCCCAGAGTACACGGGTCAGCAATGTTTACCAGAGGACAGACACAGATTTGCAACGTATGTACGCTGGCGCCTTTATCCGAGATGCAGAAGGTGGACGGCTTAGATGAGAACATTACCGGCAAGAGATATATGCATCACTATAATTTCCCGTCTTACTCGGTAGGTGAGACGAAGGTCAGCAGAGGACCGGGCCGTAGAGAGATCGGCCACGGTGCATTGGCGGAGAGGGCACTGCTTCCGGTGCTTCCTTCCGAGGAGGAATTCCCCTATGCAATCCGTACCGTGTCAGAGACTTTTGAGTCCAACGGTTCCACGTCCATGGCTTCTACCTGTGCTTCCTGTATGTCTCTGATGGCAGCGGGCGTACCGATCAAGAAGATGGTGGCAGGTATTTCCTGTGGTCTGGTGACAGGCGACACGGATGATGATTTTGTGCTGTTGACAGATATCCAGGGACTTGAAGATTTCTTTGGAGATATGGACTTTAAGGTGACGGGTACCCATGAGGGTATCACGGCAATCCAGATGGACATTAAGATTCACGGCCTGACCAAGCCCATCGTGGAGGGCGCTATTGCAAGATGTCGTGAGGCCAGAGAGTTTATCATGGAAAACTGCATGAAACCGGCAATTGCTATGCCTCGTAAGGAAGTGGGCAAGTATGCGCCTAAGATTATTTCCATTCAGATTGACCCGGATAAGATTGGCGATGTTGTAGGACAGCGGGGTAAGACGATCAATGAGATTATTGCCCGCACAGGCGTGAAGATTGACATCACGGATGACGGCAATGTATCGGTGTGCGGCACAGACCGTGACATGATGGCTAAGGCTGTGGATATGGTCAAGATGATCACCACAGATTTTGAGGAAGGACAAGTCTTCCAGGGAACGGTTGTCAGCATTAAGGAGTTTGGCGCGTTCATCGAGTTTGCACCGGGCAAAGAAGGCATGGTTCACATCTCCAAGATTGCGAAGGAGAGAATCAACCATGTGGAGGACGTGCTGACCCTGGGTGATAAGGTGACTGTGGTGTGCCTTGGCAAGGATAAGATGGGAAGGATTAGCTTCTCCATGAAAGATGTAGCTCAGGCGTAAATTCCTTCGGAGATTAACTGCAGTAAATTCCTTCGGAATTAACTGCGCGAGCTTTGCTTCGCAAATCTCGGATTGGGGTGCGGAAGTTTTTGAAAATAGAAGAGGAGCCTTTGGGGATGGTTGTTTGTCCTTGGGGCTCCTTTTTGGTGGTTTTTTTAATATGTTTTTTACCACTGCATGGCGGAGTGGCTGGCTTTCTCTTCGCAGTATTTGCAGCGGTAGATTTCCTTTTCCTCATCAGCCAGTACGAAGATATGGGGGAGTTCTTGTTCGATGGAAGTGATGCAGCGGGGGTTTTTGCATTTGATTACGTTGTGGATTTCCCGGGGGAGCACCAGTTCTTTCTTATCGACAATCTTCCCGTCCTTGATGACGTTGACGGTGATATTGTGATCGATAAAAGCCAGAATATCCAGATTCAGCGTGTTGATGTCACACTCTACTTTCAGGATGTCCTTCTTGCCCATTTTGTTGCTTCTGGCGTTCTTGATGATGGCTACCGGGCAGTCCAGCTTATCCAGTTTCAGGTGGTGGTAGATGGACAGGCTTTTGCCTGCTTCTATATGGTCGAGCACGAAGCCCTCTTCGATTTTTCCTACGTTTAACATGATAACTCCTTTCTACACCTCAATTTCCAATAGGGTTAAGATCAATGCCATTCTCACATAGACGCCGTACTGTGCCTGTTTAAAGTAGACGGCGCGGGGGTCGTCATCCACTTCCACGGAAATCTCGTTGACCCGGGGCAGGGGATGCAGCACCAGCATGTCCTGTTTGGCGGCAGACAGTTTGTCCTTGTCCAGGATATAGAAATCTTTCAACCGGACGTAGTCTTCTTCGTTGAAGAAGCGTTCTTTCTGGACCCTGGTCATATAGAGGAGGTCTAAGTCCGGCATACAATCCTCTAAGCGGATGACTTCTTTGTAAGAGATGCCCTTCTCCGTCAACATGTCGGTGATATAGTCCGGAACTTTCAATTCCGGCGGGGAGATGAAGATAAAGTGGATATCAGGGTATCTGATCAGGGCGTTGATCAAGGAGTGTACGGTACGGCCAAACTTGAGGTCACCGCAAAGCCCGATTGTAAAACCGCCCAGTTTTCCTTTCAGGGAGCGGATGGTGAGAAGATCGGTGAGAGTCTGGGTAGGATGCTGATGTCCGCCGTCTCCGGCGTTGATGACAGGAATCCGGGACCGGCTGGCAGCTACCATCGGCGCGCCCTCTTTGGGATGGCGCATGGCGCAGATATCTGCATAACAGGAAACGATACGGATTGTGTCAGATACGCTTTCACCCTTGGCAGCCGAGGAGGAAGCGGCATCTGAGAACCCCAGGACCTGTCCGCCAAGATTCAGCATAGCAGCCTCGAAGCTTAGGCGCGTGCGCGTGCTGGGTTCATAGAAACATGTAGCCAGCTTCTTCCCGGCACAGACGTGGGCATATTTAGCCGGATTGGCCTCAATGTCGGCAGCCAGGTCAAAGAGCTTTTCCAGTTCTTCCACAGTAAAATCAAGTGGGTTCATTAAGTGTCTCATGATTGTAATCTCCTTTATTGATGTCTAAAAAAATAGAAGAGAAAGAATCTCTTCTATTTTGAATTGCTTATGATTGATAGGATAATAATTCCTCCACAGGTTTTCTTCTGGGTGCAACAGGTGTCTCGTCAGGATAACCAACAGGAATAAGTGCCACCAGTTCCCTGTCTTCGGGAATCTGTAATAAGGACTCTGCTTCTTTCTGATCAAAGAGTCCTAGAATAACGGAACCAAGGCCTTTTTCATAGGCCGCAAGACATAGGCACTGAGACGCGATACCGGCATCATACATCTGCCAGCCATCGCCCCGGGGTGTACTGAAAGACCCGTCGCGCTCATAACCGCTGCGGTTTTTGATGATAGTGATTGCCATCAAAACGGGTGCTGCGGCAATGATATTACCGTTGGGAGGGTACAGGGATGTACATTCTTTGGCAATCCGATCTTTCAGAGCGCCTTCTACTGCAATATAGCGGGTAATCTGTGTATGCTTCCAGCTGGGAGCGTAAGAAGCTGTCTGAACAATCTCTGCAAGCAATTCATGAGAGACGGGATCGGCCTTAAACTTGCGGATACTTCTGCGTTCTAAGATACAATCTTTTGCGGTCATGTGTTTTCCCTCCTTATTATGTGGTGATGTGATAAGCATTCTCTATATCTTGTATATCATATCACAAAGGCAGGGGTGTTTCAAGTGGCGGCGCGGATAAAATTACCTGAGGAAAATTACCTGATTATTTTATGAAGAGGAATGTAATAGTTCAGCTGTTTGCTTGGGGAACTTGTGAAATGAATTGGGGTATGATATAGTAGACAGGGAATATATCCCTTGGTAAATCGGGTGGAAGATATCGGAAGGAGAGTATAAATGATGGAAGAAAACAGGGAACAGGAACGGAAGGAACAGCAGGGGCCGGGAGCAGACGGGAGAGATGATGATGCTCTAAAAGGGTCTGCCGGGGAGTATGTGGAGCGCAAAAGATGGTTGTTCTTCGGGCTGCCCTTTACTTTTACAAAATATACGATTAACGAACAGGTGGTCACCATCAATGCAGGATTGTTCAGCACGACGGAGAACGACTGTTATTTATATAAGATACAGGATGTGGAACTGCGGACGAGTCTGGCAGAGCGCATTTTCGGACTGGGTACGGTGGCGTGTTATACAGGAGACAATACCCATCCGCAGCTTTTCTTAGAGCATATCAAACATGCGAAAGAGATTAAGAATTATATTCTGCACGCTTCTGAGGATGCCAGAAGAAAGCGGCGCACCTTGAATACCCTGAATATCAACGCGGATGATATAGATGATATGGATTGAGGTGTCATGTAAGCGAAAGCCTCTGAGGCTGACGGGACTGCGAAAAGAGGAGGTCAGTCAGGCCGCAGGCTTTCATCGTTCTCCCGCAGGATGCGCTCAAACAAAAGACCGGTGAGAAACCAGAAAGGCGCATAGTCGAGGCGGACTACTTTGGCCAGGTTCCAGCGTGATTTTTCGTAGTTCCAGGGGCATAATTCGCGTCTGTTGAGCCATATGCCGGTGAGAAATTCACCGGTAAATATTAGGCAGGTATAGGTGAGTCCCCGGACAACCAGGCTGCAGTTTCGCATAATACGGCAGACAGGGGCAAGGAAAGCCGCCATGCCATAGATGGGAAACATCCATATGGAGGTAGCGCCAGGGAGCTTTAAATCTCTTCTGCGGAAGGCATGGAAGGCGGTGAAGGTGATTTCCAGAAACCACCCCAGCAGGCCGCAGTGAATGAAGTTATGCATTAATTTTTTCATAATCATAGTATAGACGGATAGGGTGGTTTTATACAGGGGGCGTACATGAATTACAGGGAAGCCATGGAATACATAGAACAACTGAAGCCTTTAGGCAGTGTCATGGGGCTGGAGAGCATAAGAAGCCTGTGCAGGCGTCTGGGCAATCCCCAGAATCGGCTTAAGTTCGTACATATCGCAGGCACCAACGGCAAGGGCTCTGTGCTTTCTTATATTTCCACGGTGCTGCAGGCGGCAGGGTATAAGGTGGGCCGCTATATCTCACCTGCTGTGCTTGACTACCGGGAGCGGTTTCAGGTGGACGGCAGAATGATTACCCAGTCCGGGCTGTGCAAGTACTTAGAAGCTGTGAGAAAAGCGGCGCAGGAAATGGTTGAGGCGGGGGAGACCCATCCCACCCTCTTTGAGGTGGAGACGGCGGCGGCTTTCCTGTATTTTCTGGACAAAGGCTGTGATATCGTGGTATTGGAGACTGGACTTGGGGGGTCTCTCGATGCCACCAATGTGATTGATACTACGGTGGCGGCAGTGTTTACCTCCATCAGTATGGACCATATGGAAATTCTGGGAGAATCTTTGGAGCAGATAGCGCTGGCAAAGGCAGGTATTATAAAGAACAAATGTTATGTAATATCGGCCAAACAACAGCCGGAGGTGATGAAGGTCCTGCGGCAGGCGGCGGCATTTCGCAGGGCAAAGTTTTTTACAGCGGATGCGGCTAAGGCGAAGCATGTGAAAAGCGGTGTAACAAAACAGCATTTTAGCTACGATAAGTATAAGAATCTGGAAATCAGTATGCTGGGGCAGTTTCAGATCGAGAATGCAGTGGTTGCAGTGGAGACGATTACCATGTTAGGACGGTGCGGCTTTCCCGTGCCGGAAGAGAAACTGCGGGAGGGCATGATGCAGGCGAAGTGGCCGGGGCGTTTCCAGGTGATTGGCAAAAAACCTTTCTTTATCGCTGACGGGGCCCACAATGAGGATGCGGCCAGGAAACTGGTGGAGAGCATCAGATTTTATTACCCGGACAGAAAAATCATTTTTATCATGGGTATGCTGCGGGATAAAGAATATGATAAAGTCATCCGCATCACCTTTGCCTTGGCAAAGCATATTATCACGGTGACGCCGCCTATTAGAGAACGGGCGTTATCAGCTTATGAGCTGGCACAGGCAGCGGGGGAATATCATGACAGTGTGACGGTGGCGGACAGCGTGCAGGAAGCGGTGGAGATTGCTTATCTGCTGGCGGGAGAGGATAAGGATACGGTTATCATAGCTTTCGGTTCTCTATCTTATCTGGGAGAACTGATGAATATAGTAGAACATAGAGATACGATCAGGAGAGATTCTCATGGTAGATCAGAACAAAATTAAAAAGGCAGTGGAATTGTTATTGGAGGGAATCGGGGAGGATGCGGGCCGGGAGGGCCTGCGGGAGACGCCAGACCGGATTGCCCGGATGTACTGTGAGATTTTTGCAGGGATGGAGGAGGATGCCGCGAAACATCTGTCCAAGACATTTCCGGTTGCCAGTAATGAGATCGTGGTGGTTAAAGATATCACCTTTTATTCTATTTGTGAACATCATCTGATGCCCTTCTACGGCAAAGCCCACATTGCCTACCTGCCCAACGGCCGGGTGGTGGGGCTTAGTAAGCTGGCAAGAACGGTGGAAGTCTATGCAAGGCGTCCCCAGATTCAGGAACAGATGACCATACAAATAACAGATGCTATTATGGAGCACTTACATCCCCAGGGAGTGATGGTGATGTTAGAGGCGGAGCATATGTGTATGACCATGCGGGGCGTGAAGAAACCGGGCAGTCAGACAGTGACAGTGGCTTCCAGAGGCTGCTTTAAAGAGGATGCGCAGTGGCAGAGACTCTTCTTTGAGATGGTCAGAGATGGCAAAAAATATAATCAGGATTTAAAAGATTGCTGATTGGTGGATAGGTGTCATAAAAACAAGAAAAAAGCAAAAGAAGGAGGAAAGGCGAATGAGGATTGGACAGAGGGATTTTAGAACAAAAGGGCATACGTATGTGATGGGGATTCTTAACATAACACCCGATTCTTTTTCGGACGGCGGCAAGTACAATGAGCTGGACAAGGCCCTGTTCCATGTGGAAGAGATGATAAAGCAAGGTATGGATATTGTGGATGTGGGAGGAGAATCCACCAGGCCCGGATACACCATGGTTTCTGAGCAGGAAGAGATAGACAGAGTGGTTCCTGTAATCGAAAAAATCAAATCACAATTTGATATTCCGGTATCACTTGATACTTATAAGTCCGAGGTTGCCAGGGCTGGTATCGCGGCGGGCGCAGATATGATCAATGATATCTGGGGGCTGAAATATGATGAAAAAATAGCAGATGTGATTGCACAGGCGCAGATACCATGCTGCCTGACACATAACCGCAAAGAGGCTGTATATAAGAATCTGATAGAGGAGATTCTCTGGGATTTAGAGTCTTCTTTGGATATTGCGCACAAGGCTGGTATTGCAGACGACAGGATTATCATCGATCCCGGCGTGGGATTCGGTAAGAGTTATGAGAACAATCTGGAGATTATCGACAGGATTCAGAATTTCCATTCATTGGGGTATCCCCTGCTTCTGGGCGCAAGCCGTAAATCAGTCGTGGGCATGGGACTGGACCTTCCGGTGGCAGAGCGTATGGAAGGAACGCTGGTGACCACAGTGTATGGTGTAAAGAAGGGTGTTATGTTTGTCCGTGTACACGATGTAAAAGAGAATGTGCGCGCTGTCAAGATGACGGAGGCGATCAGGGATGGCTATAAACATGGATGAGATTATCATTGAGAATCTTCAGGTATATGCCCATCACGGTGTGTATCCGAAAGAGAATGAGATAGGGCAGAACTTTTATGTCAGCGCCAGAATGGAGACGGATACCAGAAGAGCAGGCGTGATGGACGATCTGTCCCTTTCCACCAACTATGGAGATGTGTGCAGATTCCTGCATTCTTTTTTGAGGGAACATACTTATAAGTTGCTTGAGACAGTGGCAGAAAGAGCCTCAGAAGAGCTGCTGCTTGCTTTTCCCAATATCAGGAGGGTGACGCTGGAGGTGAGAAAGCCGGAGGCGCCTATTCCCTTTCCCTTTCAATCCGTGTCGGTCAGGATTACCAGAGGATGGCGCCGCACATACATCGCCTGCGGCTCCAATATGGGAGACAGGGAAAACTATTTAAACACAGCGGTGGCTTGTTTTAAGAGGGACCGGAAATGTAAGGTGGTGCGTGTATCGGACTGGATGGAGTCCACAGCCTACGGCGGTGTGAGGCAGGCGGACTTCTTAAATGGTGTGATAGCCTTAGACACGCTCTATACGCCCAAGGAACTGCTGGAGAAGATTCATGAGATCGAGAAGAGCCAGAACAGACAGCGTCTGGTACACTGGGGCCCCAGGACCTTGGATTTGGATATTCTTCTCTATGAAGACTGTGTGATGGATATGGAGGAATTGACCATTCCCCATAAGGATATGAGAAACCGTGATTTTGTGCTAAAGCCGTTATCTCAGATAGCGCCTTATGAGAGACATCCCGTGTTTGGTAAATCTATCCTGGAATTATATGAGGAGTTACTGCAAAACGGAGAAGAACACATCATAGAGTAAAAAATCGAGCAAAAATTGATTCAGGCTGGCACCGGGTGGTGTCAGCCTATCTTAGTTTAGTCCATATTTTCGATGGCGGCCTGCTTGGCGGCATCAAAAGTGGTCACATTGACGGGACCATAGGTACTCGTCTTATAGACGGGAACGGGCGCATCAAAACCATTAAAGTATACATAGCTTGAGGTGATGTTGATGTTCTGGAACACGCCTTCCTGCACGGTTTCCTGAGAACTGCCGTCGATCATCATCCGTTTGAGGGCGGGAGCGTCCGGGGAACTGACCTGGTAGTAAATATAGTCCCGATAGACATTAAACATGTCGATACGCTCATTGGTCAGTACTTCCACCACATCGCCGGATAGGGAATAGCGGCATAAGCGATAGTTTTCCGATACATCCATATAGTAGACGTAACCATCCTGGACGATAGGATTCCAGATATTTCCCTTCCAGATCACAGAATCTTTGTCAGTGGCCACATCCAGAGCATGGAGATAATGATCTCTGGCAGTACCCTGGTAATAAATCTTACCATTTACATAACAGTTTGGATTGATGATTTCGTTAGCCACAGTCTGTTTTTCTTTCTTGTCAATCCGTATTTTATCTAAAGAAGTGCCTTCCTTGTTATCATATTTTTCATAGTAAAGATAATTGCCGCACAGCTGCATACTGACAATATGGCATCTGTCCAGATTGACAGCGGATTTGCCTTTCAAATTGCTCCTGTAGATGCCGGAAGTCTGCATCATATATCCCAGGCCGTCTCCACCTGACTTTTTGGAGCCGCTGGTCATGGCATAATAGAGATATTTGCCGGCAGCATTGATGGAGGAGACGGGGCTGTTATTTAATTTTCGTATATCTGTCCCGTCGGCATTCATGGAGTAGAGGGTGTTGTTGTCATAGGCGTTGGCGAAATATACCCGCCCGTTTGACTCGCAGAAGAACCCGCCGTTATTCAGATTTCCTGCGGAATTGCCGCTTACATAATCTTCGTTCATGGTAACTTTGCTGGTTAAGAAAAAAATTACAAATAATGCGATTATTATAACACCTGTTATAGATACAATCAGGATGTTCTTTGCCTTGCTGCTCATTTGACTGTCCTCCCATTTCCTGATACCTCTATTATATCGATAATCCCGCTTGCTATCAAGGGGGATTTGGGGTAAACTGATGTTAAGTTTGTGAGAAACAGCAGACGAAAAGAAGTGACTTTACGAAAGGAAAGGACGGTATGGATTTACTGACATTACGCGGAAAGCTGGATGAGATTGACGAACAGATTGTCAGGCTTTATGAGGAGCGCATGACAATTTCATCTAAGGTGGCGGATTACAAGATAGAGACCGGCAAGAAAGTTTTTGATAAGACCAGGGAGGAAGAGAAGCTTCAGAAGGTGAAATCTTTGACCCATAATGATTTCAATGCCTGCGGGGTGCAGGAACTGTTTCAGCAGATTATGTCCATGAGCCGTAAGCTGCAGTACAAAAAGCTGACGGAAGCGGGCGCTCTGGGCAGACTGCCTTTTATCGCGGTAGACAATCTGGATGTGGAGACAGCCCGGGTCGTTTTTCAGGGAGCGGAGGGGTCCTATTCCCAGATGGCCATGACCCAGTATTTTGGGGAGAGGGTGCATTCTTTTCATGTGGATACTTTTCGGGATGCCATGTGTGCCATCGAGGAAGGAAGCGCGGATTTTGCGGTGCTTCCCATAGAAAATTCCACGGCCGGTATTGTGAATGAGATATACGATCTGCTGGTGGAATTCGAGAACTATATTGTAGGAGAGCAGATCATCAAAATTTCCCACTGTCTGCTGGGCGTGCCGGGGGCGGACATCTCCGGGATTAAGACGGTGTATTCTCATCCCCAGTCCCTGATGCAGAGCGCAAGATTCTTAAGCGCTCATGAGAACTGGCAGCAGGTCAGTATACAGAATAATGCCTTTGCGGCCAGAAAGGTGAGTGAGGAGAAGGACATTACGCAGGCGGCCATTGCCAGCGAGCAGGCGGCCAAGATTTACGGCCTGGAAATCTTAAAACGGGGGGTCAACCAGTCGGAGACCAATTCCACTCGTTTTATCATCGTCACCAACCAGAAGATATTTTTAAAGGCGGCGGAGAAAATCAGCATCTGTCTGGAACTGCCTCATGAGAGCGGGTCCTTGTACCATATGCTGTCACATTTCATATACAATAATTTGAACATGACCAAGATTGAGAGCCGCCCGATTGAGGACAGGAATTGGGAATACAGATTCTTTATTGACTTTGAGGGGAATCTGGCGGACGGTGCGGTCAAGAACGCTTTGCGGGGACTGCGGGAAGAGGCCCGCAACATGAAGATTTTGGGAAATTACTGATACGGAGAGGCATAAGACAATGAGAGAGGAAGAACTGGTTATTTATCGAGAATTCGCAGACGGCGCGATTTTAAAAGATATGGTATGGCTGATGGAGCACTACCGGGCAGGCGACGGCAGAGCGAGACCCCTTTTCTATGCGTGCATACACGGGCTTTTAAAGACAGCGGCGGACCATGGTTTCTATGGAAATCTTTGGCACTGTTATCTGACCAACTTGTTAGTCAATAACGAGAACAGTTACAGCGTGGCCTGCGAGATTAGAGGCGAGGTGGAAGGCAGCATCAATGATCTGGTCCTGCATGATATCACGGTTTTTAAGGAGTTTTACGATTATGATTTCACGGAGATGATGGAGATTCTAAAAGTACCGGAGTTTATGGTGATTTTATCCTATGAGAAACCCTCTCATGCGGGTAAGGTATACAATAAGCGTATCCGGGACAGAATCTGTACGCTGGCGAAGCAGTTTGTGGAGAATGAAGACGCCCGTGCCATGAAGGCAACGCTGACGCAGTTTTACCGGGAGTACGGGGTAGGCAGTATGGGACTGCACAAGGCTTTCCGGGTGGTGCATACCGAAGCGGGGGCGGAGATTGTGCCGATCTTGAACATCGCCCATGTACATCTGGACGATCTGGTGGGATATGAGATTCCCAAGAAGAAATTGATTGACAATACGGAGGCCTTTGTGGCGGGCAGACGGGCCAATAACTGTCTGCTGTTCGGAGATGCCGGTACAGGAAAATCTTCCTGCGTGAAGGCCATTGCCAACGAGTATTATGACAGAGGGCTTCGCATCATCGAACTCTATAAACATCAGTTTCAGGATTTGAACAGTGTGATTTCCCAGGTAAAAAACAGAAATTATAAATTCATTATCTATATGGATGACCTGAGTTTTGAGGATTTTGAGATTGAGTACAAGTATTTGAAAGCTGTCATTGAGGGCGGGCTTGAGAAAAAACCGGACAATGTACTGATTTACGCAACTTCCAACAGGCGGCATCTGATACGGGAGAATTACAGCGATAAGCAGGACCGCAGGGAAGAGGACATGCACGCGGGGGATACGGTGCAGGAGAAATTGTCGTTGGTCTACCGGTTCGGCGTATCCATATTCTTCTGTGCACCGGATAAAAAGCAGTTCCAGAAGATTGTTAAGACCCTGGCGGACAGAAACGGTGTGAATATGGAAGAGGAAGCGCTGTACTTAGAAGCCAATAAGTGGGAGCTTGCCCACGGCGGACTCTCTGGCAGGACGGCCCAGCAGTTCATTGATTATCTTCTGGGACAGCAGCCGGTATAGAAAGTACAGATAGGGAACAAGACGAAATACCAAACGAAACTATATGGGGAAGAGGGGGATTCATATGAAAACATTTGCGGCCATAGACGTGGGTTCTTATGAGCTGGGGATGAAGATCTTCGAGATATCCTCTAAAAGCGGGATTAAGGAGATCGACCATATCAGACACCGCATCGACTTGGGGTCTGATACGTTCGCCAATGGAAAGATCAGTTATGAACGGGTGGACGAACTGTGCAGGGTCTTGCGGGACTATGCGTCTATCATGAAAGGTTATAAGGTGGAGGCGTATAAGGCATATGGAACCAGTGCCGTCAGGGAGACGGAGAATACCATGATTGTCTTAGACCAGATTGCCCAGCGCACGGGCATCCGGATTGAGGTCTTAAGCAATTCGGAACAGCGGTTCTTAAATTATAAGGCAATTGCCTCTAAGGGAGATGTATTCAACAGAATCATAGAGAAAGGTACGGCCATCGTGGATATTGGCGGCGGCAGTATTCAGATTTCCTTGTTTGACAAAGATACACTGGTGACTACCCAGAACATGAAGCTGGGGGTTTTGAGACTGCAAGATCAGATTGGGCGGTTAAATATACGGCCCGGACAGTATGACGGTATCTTGGATGAAATGGTCAGTTCTCATCTGGCAGTTTTTAAAAAGTTATATTTAAAAGACAGGCAGATCGACAACATCATCGTGGTAGATGATTACCTATCGGAAATTGTTGGCAAGAATATTCTGGGTTTGGAGCAGAGCAGTGTGGAGGCGTCCGCCATAGAGCAGTTTTTGGAGCGGATTAAGAGTAAATCGACCCAGGAAGCGGCTCATGCCCTGGATATGCCGGAGGAGAATATACCGCTTCTGTTTATTTCCGGTGTTTTAGTCAATCGGATTGCCAAAGTGATGGATGCCAAGTTAATCTGGGCTCCCGGCGTGACACTCTGCGACGGTATGGCATACGAATTTGGAGAGAAGAACAAATTCATCAAAGAGAATCATGATTTTGAGCAGGATATTATTGCCTGCGCACAGAATATCAGTAAACGCTATATGGGAAGCAAGCGCCGGGGCGAGACGCTGGAAAAGATAGCGTTGACCATCTTTGACAGTATGAATAAGGTACACGGCTTGGGGAAGAGAGAGAGACTGCTCCTTCGGATTGCCACGCTTTTACATGACTGTGGCAAGTATATCAGTCTGGTGAATCTGGGTGAATGCTCCTACAATATCATCATGTCTACGGAAATCATCGGACTTTCCCATATAGAGCGGGAAATCGTGGCCAATGTGGTGAAGTATAATCACATGGACTTTGCCTACAGCGAGGTGGTGGGAAGCAGCGGTGCCATTGACAGAACAGCTTATTTAACGATAGCCAAGTTGACGGCAATCTTGAAGATAGCCAACGGCTTAGACCGCAGCCATAAGCAGAAGTTTAAGAATGTGAAGACCACGCTGAAAGAGGAGACATTGGTGATCACGGTGGATGCGTCCGTGGATATCACGCTGGAAAAAGGGCTGTTTACAAAACGGGCAGAGTTCTTTGAGGAAGTCTATAGTGTGAAGCCGGTAATCCGGCAGAGAGGTTAAGACCATATAATTTGATAGAAGGAGGCCATAGGGGGATGGCGGAAGTTAAGGATTTTTCTAAGGATGAGTATTATAGTAACAGGGAGCTCAGCTGGCTGCTTTTTAATAAAAGAGTCTTGGCGGAGGCCAAGGATAAGCAGCTGCCTTTGTTTGAGAGGTTGAAGTTCTTGAGCATCACGGCTTCCAATCTGGATGAGTTTTTTATGGTGCGGGTGGCATCTTTGAAGGATATGGTGCACGCCGGGTATAAGAAGCGGGATATCGCTGGACTGACCACAGAGGAACAGCTTGCGAAGGTGAACGAGGAGACCCATCGTCTGGTGACACAGCAGTATAATACCTACAACAGGTCTTTGATGCCCCAGCTTTTGGAGAGTGGCCTGCGTCTGATCAGTCATCATGAAGACTTAAGTAAAGAGGATGCGGCTTATGTAGATCATTATTTTGCGGATAATGTTTATCCGGTGCTCACGCCTATGGCTGTGGATTCTTCCAGGCCTTTTCCGTTAATCCGTAATAAGTCCCTGAATCTGGGAGCTCTTGTGACGAAGAAAAACGGAGATGGAGAGCTGGAATTTGCCACCGTACAGGTGCCCAGCGTCCTCTCCCGTATTGTAACGATTCCTTCTGAGGAAGGGATGAAATTGATCTTGTTAGAAGAAGTGATTGAGCGCAATATTCATAAGCTGTTCTTAAATTATGATATTGTCTGTACTTATCCTTTCCGCATTATGAGAAACGCCGATCTGACGATTGAGGAAGAAGAGGCGGAGGACTTGCTGCAGGAGATTGAGAAACAGTTGAAAAAAAGGCAGTGGGGCCAGGTCATCCGTCTGGAAGTGGAAGAAGGGATTGACAGCAGGCTCTTGAAACTGATCAGGGAGGAACTTTCGATTCCCAAGGAAGATATCTATGCCATCAATGGGCCGCTGGATCTGACTTTCCTGATGAAGATGTACGGCTTAGAGGGTTTCGATCACTTGAAAGAGCATAGTTATCTGAAACCTCAGCCAGTGCCAGAGCTGCCAGAGGACGCGGATGTATTTGCAAAGATTCGGGAGGGAGATATCCTGATGCACCATCCCTACCAGACTTTCGAGCCGGTGGTAAGGTTCATCAGACAGGCGGCCAGGGACCCCGAGGTGTTAGCCATTAAGCAGACGCTCTACCGGGTCAGTGGAAATTCGCCCATCATCGCCGCTTTGGAGCAGGCGGCTGAGAACGGCAAGCAGGTGTCGGTGTTGGTGGAATTGAAGGCCAGGTTTGACGAGGAAAACAATATCGTCTGGGCCAGAAAGCTGGAAAAAGCAGGCTGTCATGTAATCTATGGTCTGGTGGGGCTTAAGACCCACAGCAAGATTACCTTGGTGGTCAGGCGGGAGGAAAACGGCATCAGACGGTATGTGCATCTGGGCACTGGCAATTATAATGATTCCACGGCGAAGCTCTATACGGACGTGGGGCTCTTTACCTGTTCGGAAGCTGTGGGGGAGGATGCAACGGCAGTGTTTAACATGCTTTCCGGTTATTCGGAACCGCGAAGCTGGAACAAGCTTTCCCTGGCGCCTTATTGGTTAAAAGACAGGTTCCTGTATCTGATCGGCAGGGAGCGCGATCATGCTTTGGAGGGCAGGCCGGCCAAAATCATTGCCAAGATGAATTCTCTGTGTGATAAGAGTATCATTGAAGCCCTCTATGCGGCCAGCGCCGCAGGGGTAAAGATTGAGCTGATTATCCGGGGCATCTGCTGTCTGCGGACAGGAATCAAGGGCGTCAGCGAGAATATCACAGTGCGTTCCATCGTGGGCAATTATCTGGAACATGCCAGGATTTTCTATTTTGAGAATGACGGCAAACCGGAGTATTATTGTGCCAGCGCGGATTGGATGCCGAGAAACTTAGACCGCCGTGTGGAGATTTTATTTCCCATAGAGAAGGCGCCTTTACAGGAAAAAATCTGGCATATCTTAGAGTGTCAGCTTAAGGATACGGTGAAGGCTTCCATTCTGCAGCCTGACGGCAGTTATGAGAAGGTGGATAAGCGCGGAAAAGAAATATTTAATGCCCAGCTTGCGTTTTGCAAGGAGGCAAAGTCTGTGTCCAGGGAAGAGACGCAGACTGCACAAAAGCGCATATTTATTCCGAAGATGCATCATAATGATTGATGTGATATCGCAGCAAGGAAAGGAATGGATTTCAACATGAAAATATATCTGGCTTCGGCATCGCCCAGGCGTAAGGAACTGTTAAGACAGGTGGGGATTCCCTTTAAAGTCATGCCGAGTATGATAGAGGAAAACGTCACCAAAGAAAGACCGGATGAGGTGGTGGAAGAATTATCTTATCAAAAGGCGGTGGATGTCTGCGGCAGATTGACGGCAGAGGGAAAAGAAGACTTTGTGGTCATCGGTGCGGATACGGTGGTGGCTGCCTGGGGCAAGATTCTGGGGAAACCCAAAGACAAGGAAGATGCAAAGCGGATGCTGGGTGATCTGCAGGGCGCGGGGCACCAGGTCTATACCGGGGTCACGATCGCCTGGAAATACAAGGATATGTCCGCCATGTACGCTACCTTCAGCGAGTGTACAGATGTGACCATGTATTCCATGAGCAGCGAAGAGATTGGGCGCTATGTGGACAGCGGCGAACCCATGGATAAGGCAGGGGCCTATGCGATTCAGGGTCTTTGCGCCGCTTACATCCAGGGAATCTGCGGGGATTATAACAATGTGGTGGGACTGCCGGTGGGGAGACTGTGTCAGGAACTGAAACGAAGAGGTCTTTTTCCGGTTGCGTAAGGAGGATTACAATGTTTGATGAGAAGGTAATACAGTGTTTTTTGGACAATCAGCTGCAGTTATATCCGGAGAAAATAGCCGAAACGCCTGAGGAGGCTGAGAACTTCCTGGAAGAGTGTATGGCAGTGGTGGTAAATTCTGTCAGGGAAGTCTGGGAGTTCTTTGAGGAAGAGGGCATAGATATGGAGGGCGCCGACGAGGATGAGATTCTGGAAGCGTCCGAAGTATTTGAAGTGGGCGACGGCAGATATCTGATTGTGGAAGGATAGCGGCCCGGCATAGTTTACAGAATGGGGCGTCTATGTGAGAATGCGGGATGGCAGCTGGTGTTAGACTGTCAGCGCAGCAGACTGCGCATGGTCTTGGCCAGACCGTCATGATCGTTATCCAGGCTGGTGATCACATCGGCTCTTTGTTTCACATTGTCTGAGGCGTTTTGCATGGCGATGCCGGTGCCGGCAGCTGTGAGCATGGAAATATCATTGTCCGCATCGCCGGCGGCGTAGGCGTCGGCGATGCGGACATGAAAGTAGTCGCACAGAAAGCGCACCGCGTTTCCCTTCCCGGCGTTCCAGTCAAACAGTTCCAGATACATATGGTTGGAGTAGATGGTGCGGACTTTGTTTTCGGCCCAGGAGGCGATGCTTTGGCGGAAAGCTTCCAGTTTCCGGGCATCCTCCAGGCTGATGGCTAACATCTTAAAAGGGCCTTCTGTAAGTGCGTCCCTCAATACGGGAGAGACTACAAGCGGCAGATGGATTTTTCTGCGGTAGTAGGTTACCTCCTCGTCTTCAGCGGGAGAAACGATGGCATCGCTTCGATAGGTCTGGATATGCAGGTTATATTTGTCCGCCTGGCTTTGCAGATAAGGGATATAGGAAAGAGGCAGTCTCTTTTCCAGGATGCTTGTGGAGCGGTCACAGTCATAAATCTGGCTGCCGTTACTGCAGGTCAGAAAGATACCGGGCTGGGTGAGCCCGGCTTTTTCTTTGACTTCCAATATGCTTAAGAGGGGTCTGCCGGAGGATAAGATCAGCTTATTACCGGCCAGGAGAAATTCATCCAAAAAAGCTTTGGTGCCGGGAGATACCCGGCTTTCGTTATTTAAAAGTGTTCCGTCTAAATCAGTAAATAAGAGTTTCATATCCGTTACATTCCCTGCTGTTTATTCCCGCGCATCTTTGATAGAATCCAGAATTTCTTCCGGGATGAATAACCGGCCGTAACCGGTTCCCAAATCCAGGTTTGGTTTGTTAGCCCCATGGAAATCGGAGCCGCCGCTTAAGAGCAGATCGTACTTGGCGGCAATTTCACGCATATCCCGTTCATCCTGCGGGGTATAAGTGCTGTAGAAGGCCTCGATGCCCATGAGCCCTGCCTCTTTTAAAGAGGAGACCAGCGTACAGAGCCGGTCGGTGCTCATATGATAGAGCGTGGGGTGCGCCAGAATGGGGATACCCTTTGCCTGCAGGATTAATTCCACAGCCTGGGCAGGGGTTACCTTCTCACGGGGCACAAAGTATTTCGTGTGATCTCCCAGATATTGGGAGAAAGCATCCTGACGGCTTTTTACATAGCCGTGCTCTAAAAGATAAGAGGCGTAGTGCGCCCGGGTGATCACGGCACCGGGGTTTTCGGCCTGCAATTTATCGAAAGTGATATCGATGCCCGCCTCGTTAAGATTCTGGCACATCTTGTGATTACGATGGATGCGGGAGTTCACAAAGGCATCGAGTCTCTCCTGAAAGGAGGGGGCATCGTAGGAGATGTAGAGTCCCACGATGTGTACGTCCTTTTGTTCATATTTGGTTGAAAACTCAATACCCGGAACGACTTCGGGACAGGGCAGTCCCTTCTCTAGAAGCGCGCCAGCATGTGAGAGCGCTTCCCCCAATCCGTCCGTGGTGTCATGGTCTGTGACGGCCACGGCGGCAAGGCCCTTTTCCATAGCGTAATCTACCAGCTGGGTTGGGGTAAAACTGCCGTCTGATTTACAAGTATGGGTGTGCAGGTCGATGGCTCTCATGATCAGTCGTCCTCTTCTTCGTTTGCGGTACTTGTGTAAACGGTACGTTTTCTTGCCATTTCATCGCTTTCCAGATATTCGTCATAGGTGGTGATCTTATCCACTAAAGTACCGTCCGGCAGGATTTCCATGATACGGTTTGCCGTGGTCTGGACTACCTGATGGTCGTGACAGGAGAACAGCTCCACACCTTTAAATTTCTTCATACCTTCATTTAATGCGGTGATAGCCTCCATATCCAGATGGTTGGTGGGCTCGTCAAAGAGCAGGCAGTTGGCGCCGCTGATCATCATCTTGGAGAGCAGACACCGCACCTTCTCGCCGCCGGATAAGACCTTTACCTTTTTCACACCGTCCTCTCCGGCAAAGAGCATACGCCCTAGGAAGCCGCGCACATAGGTCACATCCTTAACGGGAGAGTAACCCATGAGCCAGTCAGTGATGGTATAGTCATTGTCAAATTCCGTGGTATTGTCCTTGGGGAAATAGGCCTGAGAAGTGGTGACACCCCATTTGTAAGTGCCCTCGTCAGGTTCCATTTCGTCCATCAGAATTTTGAATAATGTGGTCTTGGCCAGTTCATTGCCGCCCACTAATGCAATCTTATCATCGTGCCCCACAATAAAGGAAATGTTATTAAGGACCTTTTCCCCGTTGATGGTTTTGGACAGTCCTTCTACGGTCAATACCTCGTTGCCGATTTCACGCTCGGGTCTGAAATCAATGTAGGGGTATTTACGACTGGAAGGACGGATGTCATCTAACTCAATCTTTTCTAAGGCACGCTTTCTGGAAGTGGCCTGTTTGGATTTGGAAGCATTGGCGGAGAAACGGGAGATAAACTCCTGCAGTTCCTTGATCTGCTCTTCTTTCTTCTTGTTAGCTTCCTTGCGCTGCTTGATGATCAACTGACTGGATTCATACCAAAAGTCGTAGTTGCCGGCATAGAGCTGAATCTTGCCGTAGTCGATGTCTGCGATATGGGTGCAGACCTTATTCAAAAAGTAGCGGTCATGGGAAACCACGATGACTGTGTTGTCAAAGTCGATCAAGAAGTCTTCCAGCCAGGCGATGGCGTCTAAGTCCAGATGGTTGGTAGGCTCATCCAGAAGCAGGATGTCGGGATTGCCAAAAAGTGCCTTTGCCAAAAGTACTTTGACCTTTTCGTTACCGTTTAAGTCAGCCATTATACTATAGTGCAGGTCTGTCTCGATGCCCAGACCGTTTAAGAGCATGGCCGCATTGGTCTCCGCATCCCAGCCGTCCATCTCTGCAAACTCCGCCTCCAGCTCGCTGGCCCGGATGCCGTCTTCATCGGAAAAATCTTCCTTGGCATAGATGGCGTCCTTTTCTTTCATGATCTGGTAGAGGCGTTCGTTGCCCATGATGACCGTATCCATGACAGGATAGGTGTCATATTTGAAGTGATCCTGCTCCAGGACAGACATACGCTGTCCCGGGGTAATGGACACGTCGCCGTTGGTGGTCTCCAGTACACCGGAGAGAATCTTTAGGAAGGTGGACTTTCCGGCGCCGTTTGCACCAATCAGTCCGTAACAGTTGCCCTCGGTGAATTTGATGTTTACATCTTCGAAGAGGGCTTTTTTTCCTACACGTAATGTTACATTATTAGCCTGTATCATGTTGAAACCTCATATTTTCTTTCATTTGCAACTTTCGGTTACTCATATCATTATACATGAAAACATTGTTTTTTCAAGGGAAATCATGAGGAGGGCTTTACCAGATAAAAATAGTAAAAGCAAAACTGGAATCTTGCGGTATTGTAACAACCGAGTTAGATTTATAAAAATTTATCACCGTGAATCCAAGGTGTGAAGTCTATTGTGATATGAAGGCTTCACACCTTATTTTAATTACGGCTTTTGGTACGGCTTTGAAACTTTTCTCAGAGATAAATCGTATTACTATATATAGGGATATATGTAGCTTTAGGGGAGGGATGATATGGGCAGCTTTTTATGGACACCGATGACACGTTTTTATGCCGAGGCCTTACAAAATATGGGAAATACTGCCGGAAAGGGCGTAAGCGGACCGGTGGATGGAACCGGTGCAGGCAGCATCAAAGAGGGAAACAAATTTGCCGATGCTGTGCAGGAGAGGCTTTCTTTGAAAGAAGCCGCTTCCCATGGTACGGCCGGGTCGGTTACCGGGAGGAACGAGGCGCTTATACAGGCCATGTCCAGGGAAGAATATAAACTGTATATTTATCAGAAGATCGCAAGTATCCCCATGCATCCGTCCCAGAAATGGGATGCCGTGTCGGTCAATATTTCGGAGGAAGGGTTTGCGGCCATGCAGGCGGACCCGGCCTACGAGAAGTGGGTGCTTGACATCCTGCGTAAGGATTTTGCCTTTTGTAATCCCTGGAGCGCCTATGCTGGCGGAAGCTATCGGATTCATTCCTTTGGGGCCTCCAGAGAAGAGTACCGGGCAGAGTGTTTTTCCATGGGACCTCGTAATGGCAGAAAGCGCACGGACGCTTCGAATAAGAAGAAAGAAAAGGGATTCTGGGAAAAACGTGCCAAACGGCATAAGCTGTATATGGATTTGGCCCAGAAGGCCTGGTATAAACATGAGAACGAACAGCATTACCGGGAAACCATTGATATCCAGCGAAAGGAAGTGAGCAGCGCCTTGTTACAGCAGTGGGCCATGGAACGTGCCACGGGGGAAGAAGTGGAACTGGGCGTGAATCCTTCGATACTGTCTAAGGCGGCAACAGACTATGCCCAGGGATATGTGTTCTTTAAGATTCCCAGCGCTTTGATGAATCCTCAGCCGAAAAGTACGAAGTAGAACGGTATATGATAAAGCCCACTCTATTAAGAAATAGGAGCATCGGAGACGGTGCTCCTTATTAATATTGCTTATATTTGAAAAATAAATGTTACTAATAAATACTATCAAATACCACAAAAACATCTTGAAAACACAGAACGTATGTACTATACTATTGATAGTGTTTCAAAGAATAGGAGAACTTATACTATGGATAATTATATGGAAGATTGGATTGGAATTGAAGCCGCGGCTAGTTATTTGGACGTGACGAAAGACACTATTAGAAATTGGATAAAAAAGACTGATATTCCGGCACACAAAATAGGAAAATTATGGAAATTTAAAAGAGTTGAATTAGATGCTTGGGTAAAAAGTGGGCATAGTGCAATAGATTAGAGTGGTTAGAAATTGATTATTAAGAGCAAGGAGACCATTATATGAGCATTGAAAGATTAAAGCAATTGGTAATGCAGTATAAAGAGAGTGTGGGTTATTATCATGATGTTAAAAATGCATATAATGAGACAGAATGTCGAGATGAGTATATTAGTCCGTTGTTGGAATGTTTTGGGTGGGATGTACATAATAAAAAAGGTAAATTGCCTCAATACAAAGAAGTTGTAGTAGAAAAGTTTTCGAATAGCTCAGAAAGACCAGATTATACATTGACTTTAAACGGGGTGTCTAAGCTTTTTGTTGAAGCGAAGAAGCCAAGTGTCGATATAACTATTGAGTTTGAACCTGCAATGCAGAGCAGAAAATATGGATGGAATGCTAATCATGCATTAGCAATATTAACGAATTTTGAAAACTTCCTCATTTATGATACTACGAACAGACCAGAAGAAGGAGACAGTGCCAGCACCTCATTGTATAGAAAATATTACTATGAAGACTATGTGGAGAAATACCAAGAAATTGCAGATTTGATTTCCAGAGATAATGTGTATTCTGGACAATACGATGAATTCATTAAATCAAATTTTCAGAGGGATACCAGATATAGTACGAAGATTGATGAAACTTTTCTTAAGCAAATTAATAAGTGGAGACTTGAAATTGGTACTTATCTGTATGAAAGCAAAGAGGACTATAGAAATATTAGTGTACTTAATGATATAGTACAAGATTTTATCAATCAAATTATTTTTCTGAGAATCTGTGAAGATAGAAAATTGCCCTTATATATGAAATTATACGAAATGGTGGAAGATAGGGCATCCTTGCAGAAGGTATTAACTACTGTTTTTAAGGAGGCAGATAAGAGATACAATTCAGGATTGTTCAAAAATGATAGTCCAATTTTTGATTTGGGCTGTGATATTATTTTTGAGATTATAGAGTCATTGTATTATCCAAAGACACCGTATATGTTTACAATTATTGAACCAAGTATCTTGGGGAAAATATACGAATCTTTTTTGGCGGAAAGCCTTGTATTACAAAATGGAAAAATTGCTCTAGCCCAAAAGAAGGAATATTTGTATAAATCAGTAGTCAGTACGCCGGTGGAAATAGTGAGATATATGGTAAAAAATACATTAGAACCATTATGTAAGGGGAAGATGCCTCAAGAGATTTTGGGTCTGAGAATTGCTGATATTGCATGTGGTTCAGGTATCTTTTTAGAGGAAGCATATCAATATTTGGTTGACTACTGTACCGATTGATATAAGTTAAATGATAACGAACACCTATTGATGGTGGAAGATGGTATGGAGAAACTGCCTTTAGTTGACAAGAAAGCGATTTTGACAAATTGTATTTATGGTGTGGATATTGATATTCATGCAGTAGAAGTGAGTAAATTCTCTTTGTTATTAAAGTTAATTGAAAATGAAACGGAGCCATCTGTTATGAGCAGTGAACCAATATTGCCAGAATTGGAAAATAATATTAAATGCGGCAATTCTTTGGTGTCGAATGAAGATGTTGAGGGATTAAATATTACATCGGAGGATTTGATAAATATAGATTCGTTTGATTGGCAGGAAATCAATGGTGGAGGTAAGTTTGATGTAATTATTGGTAATCCCCCTTATGTTAAGACGGAAGATATTAAAAAACTTCATACCAACGCAGAAGTTAAAATTTATAAGAAGTATGAAAGCTCGCATAAACAGTTCGATAAATATTATTTGTTTATTGAAAAGGCATTGGAATTGATTAATGAAAATGGCTTAATGTGTTATATTGTGCCAAATAAATTTCTTCATACAGAATCGGCAGAGAAACTTCGTCTTATGATTAAGGATAAGATTGTAAAACTTGATGATTTTGGAGCTACCCAGTTGTTTGAAGACAAAACTATATATAGTTCAATTCTCACCATAGGTACAACTAATGTTGAAAATTTAGCATATAGGACAGTTGATAAGGCTGCTCATTTGTGGAATGACGAGGGTGAACAGTATAGTCTTATTCCTAAGCAAAGTTTGAATTGTATGCCATGGGCTGAAACGTTGAATATTAATGATGCTTCGCCATGGCTAGTTTCAGATGACCATGCGTATTTAAATATGATGAAAAATGCAAGAACTAAAATTGTTCCCTTGTCGGATGTGGTAGAGATATATAATGGGATTCAAACGAGTGCAGAGAAAGTATATAAGATAGAAGGTAAGACAATTGTGTTTGAAGATGAGAATTATCTGAAGTTCAGAGTTCAGGATAAGGAATATATGATTGAAAGAGGAATTTTGAGATTGTATTTTAAACCTACCAGAACAGAGCAAGGTGCATTAGATACTTATAGTGATATTAATCAGGTTAAGGTTAACTATAATATTTTCCCATATGATCAAAATGGCAATTTTATTACTAAGGATATAATGGAAACAAAATATCCGTATGCGTGGGAATATTTATTAGAACATAAAGATACATTGCTGCCAAATTCATTAGGTGGAAATAGGGATGTACAGCCTATTGTTTCTGATAAAGATGAATGGTATCGGTATGGAAGAAGCCAAGCGATTACAAGTCTTAATAATAGAGATAAAATAATTGTTGGAGTTAATCGTAAAAAAGATGATCCATTGTATCTCATGGATAAAACCCATTACTTAATTGCTTCTGGTGGAACAGCAGGTTATGTGGGAATATCCTTGAAAGAAGATAGTGAATATCAGCTAGAGTACATACATGCATGGTTATCACATCCATGGACAGACTGGTATTTACAATCTATTGGAAGTGATTTTGAAGGAGGTTTTATAGCAAGAGGAACATACACATTGCCAATGGTTCCTTTTATCAAGTTGGATTTTTCGGATAAAAAGCAAAAGGTATTATACGACAAGGTCGTAGTTAATTCAATGCGAATTAGTGAATTAAACAAAGAATTGTTAAGTAAGAAGGATAAGGCGACACAAAATGTGTTAGAAAAGGAAAAGAATAGGCTGATAAAGAAGAATGAAGAAATGATAACCAGTGTTTATCAGCAGAATTTTTAGGTAATCATATGAAATTAAAAGAAGATAGTTCAGCGCAGAAGCTTAGAGGTGCTTTTTATACACCATTGCCATTAGCAGAGATGATGGTTAAGCTATTTGCAAATAGAACGGATTGCAAAAAGGTTTTAGAGCCTAGTTGTGGTGATGGTGTGTTCCTGGATGCGTTAATTAAAACAGATTGTATTGATCAGTATATGAGTATAGATGCTATTGAAATTGATGAAGCAGAGGCGAAAAAAGTTGAAGAAAAAATGGAATCCTATGGGAATGTAAAGGTGTTAAATAAGGATTTTTTCGACTTTTATAAAACTAATAAGGAGTCTGCTCAATACGATTTGATATTAGGAAACCCGCCGTATATCAGGTATCAATATTTGGAAGAAAATCAGAGGAAGTTAATGTCTGATATATTATTATCTCAAGGAATGAAAGCCAATAAACTCGTTAATACATGGGTTGGTTTTATTGTTTCTTGTGTAAATGTGTTGAGTAAAAATGGTAAAATAGCGTTTGTAATTCCGGCTGAAATCATGCAGGTTGCATATGCTGAGGATTTGAGACTCTTTTTGTCAAATAATCTTTCTAAAATTACACTTATTACATTTGAGGAACTGGTTTTTCCTTATATAGAACAAGAAATCGTTGTTTTTATCGGTGAAAAGGGTGATGCAGAAAAAGGCATTCGTATTGTAGAACTAAATAATTTAGAAGATTTAGAGTCATTTGATATTGATGCTAATGGATTTCAAAAGTTACAGCATGTACATGAAAAATGGACAAAGTACTTTACTAATGATGAAGAAAATGTTTTGGTTAAACAAATAAGAGAAGACAAGCGTTTTCAGAAGTTATCAGATATTGCATTAATCAATGTTGGAATTACAACAGGTAATAACAAGTATTTTTCTGTGGAACGAAAAACTGTAGAAAAATATCAGATGCAAGATGTTGTAAGACCGTTAATTGGGAGAAGTTCTCATGCTAATAGCATATATTTTACGCACGAGGACTGGTTACAGAACGTAAATAAAAATAAAGCGGCTTACTTAATTGATTTTCCTGATATTGAATATAATTATTATCCTAAAAAACACAAGGAATATATCAAGCAAGGTGAAGAGAATGGTGAGAACAAAGGTTATAAATGTTCTATTAGGGAGAGATGGTATCGTATTCCATCTATATGGGTACCAGACGCATTCTTTTTACGCAGAAATAATTTATACCCTAAATTTGTTCTAAATCAATGTGATGCAGTATCTACTGACACGATGCATAGAATCAAGTTTAATGAAGGTATTGAACCAGAACGAGCTATTTTATCTTACTATAATAGTATTTCGTTTGCGTTCACTGAACTTTGCGGAAGAAGTTATGGTGGAGGAGTGTTAGAAATTCTTCCGGGTGAAGTGGGAAATATTTATGTACCTAAATTAGATACAGTTTCTATTGAAGAAATACGAGAACTGTTAGAGCAAATTGATTCAATTGTGAGGAATAATCAAAATATTGAAGATGCACTAGACATAGTGGACAAGAGGATATTAGTAGATACTCTTGGCTTTGGGCAGAAAGTATGCTTAGATGCACGGAGTATTTGGAAGAAGCTACAGCGAAGACGATTGAACAGAGGATAAAAGAAAGGAGAAATCAGAAGGAAAATATTAAGTTTATTTCTATTAAGTTTGAAATTGACGAAAGTGATTTAGAAGAATTGTCTGAATTAACAGGCAAATCAATACAAATTATGTTCCATTCATGTTCCTGGCAGCGTCACCGTAAAGATACTGCCCCCGCCCGGCCGGTCGGAAACGGTGATGGTGCCGTGATGAAGTTTCACAATCTCCAAGGCGATAGACAGACCCAGCCCGAAGTGCCCTTTGGTGCTTCGGGATTTTTCTGCCCTGTAAAAGCGGTCAAAAATCTTCTTTTTATCTTCCTCCGGGATGCCGATTCCGGTGTCTGCCACAGTGAAGCAGAAGCGGTTCTTATTATGATTCTTATTATATAGAAGAGACAGGTCGATTCGTCCGCCGGCAGGGGTGTAGCTGATGGCGTTGTGCAGAAGAATGGAAAGGACCTGACTGATACGCTCATCATCTACGGTGCAGACAGGGATGGAGTCCCCCGGCAGAGTTATGCTGAGAGTCAGCTTTTTTTCCCGGGCCAAGGGTTCGAAGGCCTCACAAGTGTTCATCAGGAGCGTGTCCAGTTCCACTTCTTTTGGACGAATCGGAAAATTGTGATTATCGGAATTGCTCAGAGTGAGCATGTCGTTTATCAGAGATGACATCATGGTTCCTTCCTGCTGTATGGTATCCAGAAACCCTTTCTGCCTTGCTGCATCGGCGCTGCGGCAGCAGTCGGCAGCGGACAGAATAACAGACAGGGGAGTGCGCAGTTCATGAGAAGCGGCGGCAATAAAAGCAGTTTGACTGCGGCGGTTCTCGATGATAGGCTGAAGCAGTCTGCCTGTGAAAAAGAAGGAAAAAAGCGTCAGGATGAGCACTGCGGTCACATCAATCAGAAGAAAACGGACCCTCTGCGTTTGTATTTGCTCTTTCAGAAAGTCCAGAGAGTACAGTGCGACCATCTGCAGAGACGAGTCGTTGCGGTTTAGTTCAATGACACTGGCGTAGAATTCATGTTTTCCATCATTGGGATTAAAAGGAAACTCAGCGTGATAGCAGGTATTGTAGAGACCGAAATTAACTTCTCCGTCCGTGCTTATGATTTCATGTTCAACCCTTTCATGATAGGTTTTGAGGCAGTTTTCTAAAAGCGTCTTTGTGCCTGACATTTCGGAAAGACCACCGAGACGATTATACAAAAAGGGGATACCGTTATCTAAGACATAAAAGGAATAATTGCCGCGGGCTTCCATTTTGGAGAGCCATTCCATGGAGATGACAGACTGCTGTTCTAAACTGGTGACGATGGTATTGATATCGTTTTGAAAAGAAGTAAATTGATTTTCGTACAGTCCTTTTTCCGAGATATACAGATAACATAAGGACATGACAATCATGATGGCGGCAGTGATGCCTGCGCACATTGTCGTCAAATACAGGTGTACTTTCTGAAACATATTTCACCTCAATTCTGCGCTGTTTTTACTCATTATCTATGTAAATGGCGTCTCAGGATGGTATGACAATACAATACCCCACGCCCCGGACGGTTTTCAGTGTGAGGCGGCTCCCTACGCTTCGCAGACGTCTGCGCAGGAAGTGAATATAATTATCCAGATTGCCTTCTTCCACATCACTGTCGGGGCCCCAGACTTTGAGAAGCAGTGTGGACCGGGAAACTGTCGCCTCGCCGCCTTTTAAAAAGACCTCTAAAAGGGCGGCTTCCCGTTTGGAAATCGTACAGCTCCCTGTTGGTCCTGTGAGGCGGTTCTGAGAGGCGGACCAGGTGATATCAAAAAGTGTTACAGAGGCTTCGTCTACAATCTGCCGGGGACGTCTTGTGATACAGCGGATTCTGGCCAACAGTTCTTCCAGGGCAAAGGGTTTCACCAGATAGTCATCTGCCCCCATATCAAGCCCGGTGACCTTATCGGAGAGCGTGCCCAGTGCGGTGATCAGGATAATGGGGGTATTGATGTGATTGTCCCGCAGGGCGCTCAGTACATCCGTGCCCTCCATGTGAGGCAGCATCCGGTCTAAAAGTATCACGTCATATATGTTCTGCTCCCCATAAAAAAGAGCGTCCTCTCCGTCAAAACAGGAATCCACGTCAAAACCGGCCTGTGTCAGTCCGTAGGTGAGGGTTTCATTTAGTTTGATATCGTCTTCTGCAAGAAGTATTCTCATGGTGGGTTTTCCTCGTTTGCAAAATCCGCAGTGAAGCTCGAAAAACCTGCGGTTTTCCTCGCTCGCGGGCTTCGCCCTATGCAGGCATAAGAAGAAAAAGTGTCTGCAAGCAGTCATTTTTTCTTCTTATGTCTGCGCACTGCTCATTGGGTACGCGTCCATTATATCATATCATTCTTAAAGTAATCTCTAAAAAAATTTGGTTAATTTGGTTGAGGATGCAGCTGGCGATGTTGTAATTGACCGTAATTAGTTGTGTTATGTAAACTTGATTGCAAAGTATACCCCAAAAAGTGCAAAGTATACCACGAACCGGAAAAATCTATTGATTTATTTTAGAATAATTTGTGTAAAAATGACGGAAGAAAGAGGTGTATGACGGTGGCTAGGACGATGAAGGGGAGGCTGACAATCAGTGTGATCTGTATTGTTGCAGTGAGTATTTTGCTTACGACAATCGGTATTGTGGTGATTGCGGGACGGCGTATTATGGCGGAGCAGAAGGATATTTTGCAGCTTTATGCGGATAAATACGCGGAGGAGATTAATACCTGGATTGAAAATGAGAAGATGCTGGCGGCGGGCACTGCGGGAAGCATTGAGGCGGCGGAGAGTCTGGATGCAGATTTTATTCAATCTGTCGTGGATGTACATGCGGCGGGCAGAGAGGAACTTTTGAATTTATATTGTGGCACGAAGGAGAGCGCTTTCATACAGTCCAACAAGGAAGCGGCCATACCGGAAGGCTATGACCCTGTACAGCGGGGGTGGTATCAGCAGGCAGGCGCCGCGAAAGAGACGATTGTGACGGACCCCTATTGGGATGTGCTGACGGGACAGATGTGTACCACCATCGCATCGCCGGTGTATGTGGAGGGAGAGCTTGCGGCGGTCATCGGCCTGGATGTAACGCTCGGTACGGTGACGGATTTGACGGGCAGTATCAATTATGCGGAAGGGGTTTACGGGTTTCTTGCAGACAGCAGTGGGCAGTATGTAGCGCACAGAAACAAAGAATATGAACCTTCCGAGGAGACGGCTGTGGCAGTCAGCGAGATGATGCCTGCTTTACAGCCCCTTATGGATGGAAATGGGCAAAACATCCTGCGGGAAACAGATTATGATGGGACGGCGTGCTATTTTGCAGCGGCGCCGATTACGGGTAGCCACTGGAAGCTGGGTGTTGTGTGCCCGGCATCCAATGTGTGGAGTTCTTTTGTAGCTATGGTCGTGGTGGCTATGGTGACAGCCCTGGTGCTTATTGTTCTTTCAGCGGTATTCATGGCGGGACTGATTGGCAGGACCCTTGCGCCGGTGCAGATGCTCAAGCAGTTTGCTTCCGGAGATTTCTCGGAAGATGCAGTGGTGGAGAAGGAGATTCCCAGACAATATAAGAACGAGACACAGCAGATTCAGACGGCAACGGCGGAAGTCAGACAGCAGATTCGAGGGATTATCTTAAATACAAAAGAGGAAGCGGATTCCATCAACACGATTGCGGAAGGCACCTCAACCAAAATGACGGCGTTAAATGGGGATATTGCGGCCATTGCAGATAACGCGGGCGAGGTCATGCGGCAGACCGCTGAGGCGCAAGAACTGGCGGAGAAGATCAGGGATACCAGCAAAGAATTGAGCAGAGTGATTGAAAATGTGGCGAGAAAAGCAGGGGAAGCGGCAGAGCAGTCCGGGGATATCATGGGACGGGCAGGCAGACAGCATGAGGCTTCACAAAGATCGGCTAAGGAGGCGGTGGAACTGTGCGGTTCTACCATGGAAGAATTGAGTGCCGCCATCACGGAAAGCCAGAAAGTGAAGGAGATTGATACCTTGACGGCGGAGATTCTTGCTATCAGTTCTCAGACAAACCTGCTGGCATTAAACGCCTCCATTGAGGCTTCCAGAGCCGGGGAGGCGGGGAAGGGATTTGCAGTCGTTGCAGAGGAAATCAGGCAGCTGGCAGATCATTCTAAAAATGCGGTAGACCAGATTCGCAAAGTGACAGATGGTGTGGTACATAGTGTGGCTTTTCTTTCAGAAAGCTCCGAAAAACTATTAAAGTTCATGAATGAGAAGGTGATGAAAGATTACCAGGGAATGGCCAGGCTGGCAGGCATGTATGAGCAGGATGCGGCTTTTTACAGTGATATCTCAAGTGATTTGGGAGCTTCCTCCCAGGAGATGAGCGCCAGTATGGAAGGCATCAGCGATTCCATTGTTACGATTACGCATCTTGTAGGCGACATTTCGATGTTTATGGGTAAAATGGAGCAGGCGGCGGCAGATTCCAACGTGAGTTCCAGAGAGGTACTTGCGCAGATGGAAGAATTGTCGGTGTTGAGTGAACAGTTAAAACAGACCGTGGCGTCATTTAAGGTGTAAGAGAAATAACAGCGTAAAGGCCCTTGGAACCGGGGTAGTGTGGAAGATATTCTGGAATATGGCAGGAATAGCGAACGATTGGAATTCATGGAGAAAAACGGTAAATTCCCGCCAAATGTATAAAACTGAATCAAGATAACAAAATGCCGCTGTATGGATAAAGCCAGACAGCGGTATTTTTATCTCTGCCTGTTCAAGGGAATCTTTAAGAACCTGCAACGATTCTGCAACATTCTGTTAGAGATATTTTAGAGAAAATCCTGCTATGATGTGTAACTACAGTAAGGGACATAACAAATTTCTGTTTCCGGCGACTGCCAAAGCTATATACGGAAAGCGCTTACAGGGCCGAAGGAAATTTCCAATGTCTCTAACGATAAAAAGCGGGCAATACATACAAACAGGACAAAAGACAGCCTGCAGAAAGGATGAAAGAGAATGAGAACAAGAAAAAGGTTGGTGATGGCAGGATGTGTGGGTATGCTGCTCCTGGCGGGATTCACAGGATGTACGAAAACGGAGGAGGCGTCACAGCAGACACAGGAGGAGAGCGGTGCTGAGGAAGACAGCCAGAAAACACCGGGAGGAACAGGTAACGAAACGGACAGTAAAGAGACAGCGGGTGAGACAGGCGACGAGGTGGACAGACAGGAGACCCAGAGCGAGCCAGGTGGCAAAGCGGACAGCCAGAAAACATCGGGAGGGACATCTGACGAAGCGAGCAGCCAGGAACCCACAAATGCGGCAGAACATATGGATGAGCAGTCTGCGCCGTTTAAGCTTTCGCCAAGCGAGGGAACAGAACATCTTGGCGGGAAGGTGCAGAGCGTGGCGGATGAGGGCATGGTTCTTGCCCAGACCACTGTGATGGGAGAGGGAGAAAACGCGAATATGGTCACCTTAGTGGACGAGAAGGATGCCAAAAAGATTCCTGTCGTGTTTACGGCGGATACCAAGGTGGAACACTGGGTAATCCGGGACGGCGGCGCTGGGATTGACAGGACAGATGCGGCACTATCGGATGTAAAGCCGGGGCAGGGTGTAGAGTTAGAAGGATATTACGAGGGTGAAAACTTTGTGGCCACACGGATTCTGATTGAGGAATATAAGTAGGGGTGGAAGCGTTAGAGGTTTCTTAGAGATTTTTTAGAGAAAGATTTGGTATGATAGGAAGGAGATTATAAAATGATGTTACGGATGATGAAAAAGAGCAGGGCGGTTATGACACTTATTTGCGCCGGTATGGTGATGATGCTGGCGACAGGCTGTGGAGAAGAGAAGGAAGCGCCGATTCCGGTGGATTTGTCTTCTGAAAAGGGGGATGAACAGGAGAACCTGGTGCAGGATGTGGAAGAAAATAGTTTGGCTGATTCCGCAGAGGAAGGAGATAACGCACAGGCGCAACAGCCTTCCGGTATGGATGAATTAGACGGGAATGTGACAAGTGTGGGGCAGGACAGCTTTGTTATCTGTAAAGAAACTACATCCTCTGACGGTGACAGTGATCTTGCAGTGGCGCCGGCGCCGGGGGCTGAGACGGCAGAGGATTTGGTTACTGTGTATGTAAATCAGAACTGTTCTTACCAATACGAGACCGTCAAAAACGGCGGCATTAATCCGGAGGATATTTCCGCCAGGGAAGGTTCCTTTGGGGATTTGAAGGACGGACTTTCATGTAACATAAAAGGAAGCTGGAAGGATGGTTCTTTCTATGCAGACAGTATCAAGATGATGGAATTTGTCTGATAACACAATTGATTTAAGATTCCGCAGAGGCGGCATCATAGTGGTTAGCGTAGAAAGGAAGCGTGACAGGAATTTATGAGTCAATATTTATATAAGAAAAGTAAGGAACGTGAAAATAAGAAGAGAAGGCGCATGATAGCCGTGTGTCTCATGCTTTCCATGATGGCAGGGCTTCTTACAGGATGTGGAGATAACAGCCCAGCCGCTTCTTCCGGGGAACAGGGAGCGGACGTTTTGGAAAGTGATGTATCCGGCGCGCAGACAGGGCAGGAGGATGCGGAGAACACAGGTAACGATAACAAAGCCATGGGGCGTTATGTAGAGAATTCTGTGGACATTTCAGAGTATACGACTTTATCATGCGGGATTACCGCACTAAGCGACGGCAGGTTCTTAGTTTTGGATAAGGAAGCGGGTATGCTGGTATCTGAGGACGGCGGTGTGACCTGGCAGGCGGAGGCCGTACCGGGAATTCCGGACCTTGCTGCTTTTACAAAGGAGAATTATATCTTTACCATGAAAGCCGATACGGACGGTACTGTTGCAGTGTTGTCATCTCCCAATACGGATGGGGATGGAGATTTTCATACAGGACTGCTTATGACAGGGCCCGATGGCAATACCAGGACAATCATGGAACTGACGGCTTCGGAGGAAGGTTATGTGTCGGATATCTGGTTTGGACCGGACGGGCGTCTGTTTGCCAGAATCATAGGCGGCAGCGGCCTTTATGAGGTAGACACAGAAACCGGTGAGATGCACAAGTATATGTCTCTTCCCAACATGCCGGATTTATTGCAGTTCCAGGGAGATTATATGATTCTTCTCACGTCCCAGGACGGAATCACTTTCTATAATATGAAAGAAGAGAAGTGGGTGGAGGACTCTGTGCTTGCGGAGTTTATGCGGCAAAACTATATGGATGGCTACTATTGTCATGACACTTTTAGCGTTTATATGGTGCCGGGAGAAGAGGGGACTCTCTATGTGGCAGGAAAAGGCGGCGTGTACCGGCATGTGATCGGTGGCAGTGCCATGGAACAGATCATTGACGGAGGGCTTTCCAGTTTCAGTAATCCGTCCATGAGTATCGTCAATATGATTGCGCTTCCAAATAACGAGTTCATGGTGCTCTTTACCGGCGGTAAGCTGGTACACTATGTCTATGACCCGGAGGTGCCCACAGTGCCGGATGAGCTGGTAACGGTCTATTCGCTGCGGGAGGAAAATAAAGTGCGCCAGGCAATCGCCCAATATCAGGCCCAGAATCCCCAGGCCTTTGTCAGATATGAGGTGGGAATGAGCGGCATGGATGCAACGGGCAGAGAGGATGCCATTAAGAAGCTGAATACGGAATTGATGGCGGGCAGAGGCCCGGATATTTTAATCTTGGATGGCCTGCCGGCAGACTCTTATATTGAAAAGGGAGTGCTTTTAGATTTGAGCGGTCATATCGGTCAGATGACGGGAGAACAGGAACTGCTTCCTAATATTGTGGAGAGTTTCAGGCAGGATGGCAAGATTTACAGTATGCCGGTTTCTTTTACGATTCCGGCGGTGTTTGGCAGGGAAGACGATCTTTTACAGATTCATGATCTTGCATCTCTTACGGATACCATGGAACGGCTGAGGGCGGAGAATCCGGGGCAGGAGATTATCGGTATGTTTTCACCGGAGACAGCCGTGAAATGGCTTTTGCCAATCTCGGCGCCGGCATTTGTGGATGAGAACGGGAGTCTGGATGTACAGGTGATTTCGGATTATCTGGATAAGATCAACCGGATTTATACTGTAGCTATGGATGGGCTTTCCGAGAACGTGCAGGAGTATCATGATAATCGGCGGGAAATGTACCGGGCGTCCGACGAGGATGATTATTTTACGGAAGCCTATAACAGCCTGGGCAATGCGACTATGGAGATTCTTTTGCAGGATGCGGTATTCTCGGCAGGGAGTCTGAAGAACACCTATAGTTTTCAGGAAGTGAATTCCTTCAAGTGGATAGAAGGATATGAGGATATGAAAATTGCACCTCTTGACGGACATTGCAGTCATGTTTTTGTGCCGGATGTTATGACAGGTATCAATGCCTCCTCCGCTCATCAAAAAGAGGCCGAAGCCTTTTTCGATGTGTTGATGGGAAAAGACGTGCAGCAGCTTCTTTATGATGGATTTGTGGTCAATCAGGCGGCTTTGGAAAACCAATTGAGTCCCGCTTGGGTGGTCCTTGCAAACGGCGGTATGAACGTGGATTATGGCGAGGTTTCAAGCAGTATCGGCGGCAGCACGGGAGACGGCAGGGATTTTACGATGGCAATCTATATGCCGACGAAGGAAGAGTATCAGGCATTGTATGATATTTTCTGTGAGCTTGATACACCGTATATTGTAAGGCCCGTATTGGAGGAAGCAGTCGTAGAGTTTGGCACCCAGTATCTGGACGGGTATCTGTCTTTGGACGTTGCAGTACAGAAGATTAAGAGTAAAGTGGATTTGTATATGGCGGAATAGGTATTGCGATGATTGTAATAAGGCCCGAAGAGCGGAGGAAGAATTTGGTGCATAATGTGAAGAGAACTTCTAAAGTATGGCAGCAGATGAAAACAAAGAAAGAACAAAAAAGACAGGCGGCACTGTGTCTGGCGGTGGTATGCGCCGTATCCCTTATGGGATGCGGCGGCCAGGCAGGGGGACAGCGAAACGGCACGCTGTCTAAAAGTGCTGAGGAAAAGAAGGATGCCGTTGCCATGGGACGGTACGTGGAGGCCGTGACAGAAGTGGATGCTGGTCCTGTCATGGACGTTAGGGAACTTACAGACGGACGGCTTGTGCTTTTGGAGGACGGTGCTGCGGGGCGGATGGTGTCTGCGGACGGCGGCGCCGTCTGGGAGGAAGATATGCTGCCGGACTGGTATCAGCTGCTGGAGGCACGATATTATATGCAGGACATGAAGGCGGCACCTGATGGAAGTGTGGCGCTCTTGTGCAGACATTATGGCAGCAGTTCAACCCAGGAAGAGGCGGGGGAAGAATCGGACAAGGACCCGTCGTTGACTGTCAGGGAGGCGCCTGAGACGGAGACGGCTGTCTATTTGGTTAATCCGGCAGGGGAGACACAGTGGGCCAAGATTGCCCTGGATGAGGAAGAAAAGCTGGAGAGCCTGTGCTTTTCGGAGGATGGCAGCAGGCTATTTGCCGCATCAGAGGCGGGAAAGATTTACGAGATTGACAAAAACACGGGAGAGAGCAGAATGCTCATGACAGTGGATATCGCGCCGGATGCGTTCTGTGTCTGGGATAACTATATGGCGGTGAAGCGGGAACAGGAGGGGGTTCTTCTATATGATATGGATACCACCGAGCGGATTGTGGATGAGGTGTTGTCAGACTTTGTGGAGAAGAACTGTAAGGGAAGTTCTAACACAATTCTTTTCACGTACACGATATTCCCGGCCGAGGAAGGGAGCCTTTATCTTGCCTGTAGTCAAGGGATATACCGGCATGTGATTGGGGGAACGGTTATGGAACAGGTGGTAAACGGGGGCCTTTCCAGCTTTAGCGATCCCACAAAACATATATCGAAGATGATACGGTTTGGAGAGGATGGTTTCTTAGCGGCCTTTTCCGAAGGCAGAATTTCAACCTTTACTTACAATCCGGATATCAGCACCACTCCTTCACAGAAGATAACAGCTTACAGTCTGACAGAGAATACGATTCTTCGGCAGGCGATCATTCGCTATCAGGGGGCACACCCGGACGTCTATGTGGAATATGAAGTGGGGATGGACGGAGAAGACAGTGCAAAAAGAGACGATGCAGTCAAAAAACTGAACGCGGCAATCATGGCTGGCACGGGGCCTGATTTTCTGATTCTGGACGGCCTGCCAGTGGACTCTTACATACAAAAAGGGGTGCTTGCGGATATCAGTTCTTATCTGACAGAACTGGAAAAAGAGGAGAAACTTTTACCGAATATCAAAGAAAGCTTTTCACAGGAAGGCAGTATCTGTGTGATTCCTGCGGCAATTATGCTTCCTATGTATTTTACAGACCAAGAGAATATGACGGAAGTGTCGGATTTGCGCTCCCTGGCAGATACGATGGAGCAGCAGCGAAGTCTCCATCCCGGAAAAGAGATTATGGAGACTTACAGTGAGGAAATGCTGCTGGATGCTCTTATGCCGGTTTCAGCACCGCTTTGGTTCACAGACGCGGGACAATTAGATATAGAAGAACTGTCCCTTTATCTGGAACAGACGAAGCGGATTTATCAGACTTGTATGGATGGCCTCCCGGAAGAAGTCCTGGAGCGGTATCGTATACGGGCCGAGGAAGAGTCCGTTATTACAAGCAGCGATGAGGTAAGCGCATACAATAATCTGCAGGGTGGAGGACTTCAGATTATGACCGGTGATGTACAGGTGTCTGCGGGAACCTTGATGAATGCCTATAACTATGCCTTTTTACAGTCTCTTAGAAAGACACCCCAGGGGGAAGCCTGTCAGGCGGCTTTATTGCCAGGTACTGTGAAGGATGCCTTTATACCTGTGGCGCTCATGGGAATCAGTTCTGTTTCTAAGAACCAGGAGTTGGCGGGTTCTCTTTTACAGGAAATACTCTCCGAGGACATGCAGAGTATGATTTATCCGGTGGGATTTCCCATCAATGCGTCAGGATTATCCGCCTATTTGGACAGCCTTGGCGGGATGCTGCCGGAAGAGAGGCAGAGGCCGGGAGAAATCTTCGGCGGGTATGGAATGGCAACTTCAGATGGAGAGCTTATCAGTCTGAAACTGTATGTACCGGATGAAACAGAATGGCAGGAACTGTATACCATGCTCACGGCTGTCCGCACACCCTATCTGCCGGATGCGGTGATGGAGGATGTGGTGCGGGAAGCAGGAAAGCACTACCTGAATGACAGATGCAGTCTGCAGGAAGCTGTGGAGATGATTCAGAAGAAGACCGAGATTTATATGGCGGAATAGGGAGCGTATATAAGATGACAAGGCGGAAGGATAGCAGGCATAAGAAAGGCAGTAGGAGAGTGACAATGAAATATAATGGAGCCTTTGCGCTGTTCCTCCTGCCCAGTCTGGCAGGGGTGATGCTCTTTGTGCTTCTGCCTTTCTTAGATGTGATGAAACGTTCCCTGCAGACCGCTGTCACCGGTGAATTTATGGGTCTTAAAAATTATGATGTTATTTTTCATAACCAGGCCTTTTTGCTGGCGGTACAAAATACCATACGTTTTACACTGGTCTGTATTCCGCTTCTGGTACTGGCGGGACTGCTTGTGGCGTTTCCGTTAAGCAGTCTAAAAGATGCCGGGCTGATTAAGTCGGTGTATCTTTTTCCCCTGGCCATGCCCACGGCTACAATCGTGTTGGTCTGGAAGATGGTATTCTATCGCCAGGGATTTTTAAACCTGTTTCTTACCAGAGTGGGAGAGGCCACGGGCCGGTGGGGGCCGGTGATGACAGATTACCTGGGAACAGAGGCTTCTTTCTGGGTCCTGGTGGCAAGTTATCTGTGGAAAAATACAGGGTATACAGTGGTTCTCTGGCTGGCAGGGATTCTAGCCATACCCAATGAACTTTTGGAGGCGGCCCGGGTGGATGGAGCAGGACGTTTAAAGAGTATCCGTTATATTATCCTGCCCAATTTAAAGGGAAGCTTCTATACGATTGTCATTTTATCGTTCCTGAACTCATTTAAAATATATAGAGAAGCGTATTTGGTGGCCGGGTCCTATCCCCAGGAAGATATTTATCTGTTACAGCACCTGTTCAATAACTGGTTTGTCAATATGGAGTTTGACAAGATGGCCGCGGCGGCAGTCTGCGTGGGGGTTGTCCTGTTTGGGGCCATCATGCTGCTGCAAAGACTCTGGGATAAGACAGAATAAAAATACTGCAGTCGGGGCGGTAAGTTTAGCGTGTATCCGGGGCTGCGGGATAAGTGTAAAAGAGTGACTGTGAATCAGAAAGGAAAGCAGATGTTAAAAAGTATATATCAATCTGCCAAAAAGAATATAACGGTGCTGCTGCTTCTTCTGCCGGCGCTTTTGATCTGCCTGCCGGTGGTGCTTATCATAACGGGTTCGGTTATGGACAGTATTGAACTAAAACAATATCTGTATCCCGTTTTTAACGGCGGGGAAGAATTTATCCGTTGGAAACTGATGCCGGATTATCCCACCTTTGAACACTATGGAAGACTGCTCTTTATGACGCCGTCTTTTTTCGTACTGTTCTGGAATTCTGTGGGCATGGTGGTCTGTATTCTGGCCGGGCAGATGATTGTGGGTGTGCCGGCGGCCTGGGCCTTCGCAGTGTACCGGGTGCGGGGCAGCAGAATTTTGTTTGCCCTTTATGTGGTGTTGATGCTGCTGCCTTTTCAGGTGACTATGCTGTCCAGTTATTTAGTGCTTGACAGGTTGGCCCTGATGAATACCCACTTGGCAATCATTCTGCCCGCGGTTTTTTCTACCTTTCCCATCTTTTTATCCTATGGAGGGTTCCGGGCGATTCCTATGCAGCTTTTAGAGGCGGCCCGGATTGATGGAGCAGGAGAATTCAGGATTTTTGTTAAAATAGGGCTTCCTTTAGGGAAAAGTGGACTATTGTCTGCCATAGTGTTAGGGTTTTTAGAGTATTGGAATCTGATGGAACAGCCATTGGCCTTTCTGGAAGATAAGGCGCTGTGGCCGTTGTCTTTATATCTGCCGGAGATTTCCTGGATGCAGGCGGGATTTGCCATGTGCGCTTCCTTGTTTACGCTGATTCCGGCAGCCTTTGTGTTTGTGCTGGGACAGGATTACCTGGAGCAGGGGATAATATATTCAGGATTAAAAGAGTAGTGTGAGAAGAACCTCTAAAGCTCAGCAGCAAAGGCTGCTTCGCTAAGAGGTTCTAGGAGTTGCGTTGCAACTCCGTCTCACACAGGAGAATGCCTGAAATGCGGCATTCTCCGCAGAGTGGAATCATGAAGGTTAGTGTGAGAAGAACTTCTAAAGTTCACAGTAGCAGGGAGGAAAGAAGATGGAGAAGCGCAAGAAGAGGATTGCCACGGGGCTGGTGTTCTTTCTGATTTTCATGTGGGTGTGTACGCTGGTGTCCAAGAGTATCTATGCATCTAAACTGCCGATGATTACGACCACTAGGATAGAATCGAAATATATTGAGCATACAGTTGAGACGGAAGGGATTGTGGAGGCCGGTGCGAAACTGCCGGTGGTGGTCCTAAGTGGTCTGCGGGTGAAAGAGCTGGCCGTCCAGGTGGGGGATAAAGTGGAGGAAGGGGATCTTCTTTTTACCGTGGATTTGGAAGACTTGCAGGAGATGTTAGCCGAGCAGGAGACGGCCGCTTCGAAAGTACAATTGGAGATCGACGCTATTTTACACAACAAAGAGCTGGCAGAAGCGCAGAAAGCCTTGGAGGAGGCGAGGGCCAGAGAGGATTATGATGCCTTAGCCAGATATCAGGATACGCTGGTGGGCAGAGCCGCGGAGGAAGTGGCCCAGGCAGAAGAGGAGCTGGAAGAGCTGCAGGAAGAAAACAGGGAACATGAGAGCGGCGATGATGAGGAGACCGAGGATGAACAGGAGGCACGGCTGCAGGAGGAAGAGAGATTAAAACAGCAGCTGCAGGCGGCCGCATATGCGGAGGCCGACGCCAAGTGGAACCGGGAAAACACCATGAAGGATGCAGGCCGTAAAGTGGAAGATATCCTGACGGAAGAAGATGTGGATGCCACTCTTAACGTCTACAGGACAGAGGTGAATCGTATCCGTGAAAATATGGCCGCGTATCAGGCGATATGGAAGCAGGAGGGAAAAATCACGGCCAGTCAAAGCGGCATGGTGACAGATTTGTATGTGGAGGTGGGCGGCCGTGTGCCGGATACCGCATCTCTACTTTTAGCGGATGATGAGGTGGCCTGCCAGTTCCGTACCACACTTACTAAGGAACAGAAAAGTTATGTAAATCTAAACGATGATGTCAAACTAGAATTGGATGGCAAGAAAGCCATAAACGTGACCATAGACTATCTGGCGGAGAATGAGAACGCACCGGGCACTTTTACGGCCCTTGTACAGCTTCCGGAGGATACGGGTATGCCAGGTTTATCCGGTGTACTCAAATGCAGCAAAGCAGGCGAAAAACAACCCTGCTGTATTCCGCTATTGGCACTGCACGACCAGAATGACAGGTACTTTGTGTATGTGGTGAATGAGAGGGAGGGCATCCTGGGGCAGGAATATTATGTGGAGGAAATCAATGTCAGTGTGGTGGATAAGAATGATACCTGGGCTGCGGTGGAAGGAGCGCTCAACACGGATAGTCAAATCATCGCATCTTCTACAAAAGAGGTGACCAAGGGAGAAGTGGTAAGGCTGGCAGAACCGTAGAGGAAGGACATGCGGGCAGCTTATCATATTAAACATCTGTGAAATTTCCGTTCTGTGTTCCAGATTGAAAGTCTTGAAAACTCTCAGACAGGGTTGTACAATAGCAGATAAGAAAGAATTTTTATACATATTATGCGACAGTATTACTTAAAGGATGGGGGATAAAATGATTTCGTTTATCATCAGAATTTCATTGGAAATCATTGGCGGCATCTGTCTGCTTTATATGCTGGCGATTATGCCGCGCATGGTCAAAAGACCGGACACTACACTGTTTAAAAAGGTATACTTTGCACACAGAGGACTTCATGATAATGCCGGAGACGCGCCGGAAAATTCCATGGCGGCTTTTCGCAAAGCTGTGGAGGCCGGTCTTGGCATGGAATTGGATGTGCAGGTGACCAAAGACGGGGTGCCGGTTATTTTTCACGATTTTAAACTGGACAGAATCTGCGGTGCGGAGGGAAAGATTAAAGATTATACCTACGAGGAACTGCAGGCATATACACTCTGTCAATCCAAAGAGCGTATCCCTAAGTTTACAGATCTTCTTGCCATGGTGGACGGGCAGGTGCCGCTTATCATCGAGATCAAGGCGGAGACTGCCAATGTCTCTTTCTGCGCTGTTATCGATGATCTTTTGCGGGCTTACGGAGGCGCTTACTGCATTGAGTCTTTTAATCCTATGGTATTATGGTGGTTCCGCAGACATCACAATGGTGTGGTGCGGGGGCAGCTTTCTTCCAATTTCCGCAAGGATGGTGATTACCGCAATGTGCTCTATTTCGTGATGGCACATCTTTTGCTTAATTTCCTGACCAAACCGGATTTTATCGCATATAACCATAAGTTTGGCCGTGAGCCGGGCAGAAGAATCTGTAGACACATTTACCGCCGTCCGTCGGCAGCCTGGACGATTCAAAGCCAAAAGGATTTGGAGCAGCTGAAGGATGAGTACGATGTGTTTATTTTTGATGGATTTTGTCCTGTAAGAGCAGAATAATCAATATTTGACAAATAAATTTGGATATTTATTCTTTTTTTTGTAATAAATTTCAAAAAATTCGTGCTATATTTCCAAGAATATGGTAAAATGTTAAGAAATCAGAGTAAGCATATAAGAGATAGGGTGTGTCAGAAAGCACAAATTCGCAGGCAAAGAAAGGAGCATAGCAGTAAAATGGCGAAATGGGTTTATTTATTTGAGGAAGGAAATGCCGATATGCGTAACCTTCTGGGTGGCAAAGGCGCAAATCTTGCGGAGATGACCAATTTAGGATTACCGATTCCGCAGGGATTTACCGTTACGACGGAGGCCTGTACAGATTATTACAATAACGGCAGACAGATTTCTGAGGAGATCAAAGAGCAGATTTTTGCAGCACTTGCAGGACTTGAGCAGAAGCAGGGTAAGAAATTTGGAGATACCGAGAATCCGCTTCTCGTTTCAGTCCGTTCCGGTGCCAGAGCATCTATGCCGGGCATGATGGATACCATCTTAAACTTGGGCCTGACAGATGTAGCCGTGGAAGGCTTTGCGGCTAAGACCGGGAACCCACGGTTTGCGTATGATTCATACCGCAGATTTATTCAGATGTTCTCCGATGTTGTCATGGAGATCCCCAAATCTTACTTTGAGAGAATCTTAGACGAAATCAAAGAAGCCAAAGGCGTCAAATTTGATACAGATCTGACGGCGGAGGATATGAAAGAGATTATCGTTCGTTTCAAAAATATTTATAAAGAGAATAAGGGGGAAGAATTCCCGCAGGATCCCAAGGTACAGCTGATGGAGGCCGTAAAGGCTGTGTTCCGTTCCTGGGATAATGAGAGAGCGATTGTATACCGCCGCATGAACGATATACCCGGTGACTGGGGTACTGCAGTCAATGTGCAGGCTATGGTATTTGGTAATATGGGTGATACATCAGGTACTGGCGTTGCATTTACCAGAAATCCTTCTACCGGTGCCAAGGGTATTTACGGCGAATACCTAATCAATGCGCAGGGTGAAGATGTGGTGGCAGGTATCCGTACACCGCAGCCTATCACAAAATTAGAGCAAGATCTTCCCGATTGCTACAAACAGTTTATGGAGATTGCAAACCGCTTAGAAGACCATTACCGCGATATGCAGGATATGGAGTTTACCATCGAGGATGGCAAACTGTTCTTCTTACAGACCAGAAACGGCAAACGTACCGCGCCGGCAGCTTTACAGATTGCCTGTGATTTAGTGGATGAGGGCAAGATTACGCCGGAAGAAGCAGTACTTAGAATTGAGGCTAAGTCATTAGATCAATTGTTGCATCCTACCTTTGACCCTGATGCATTGAAAGCAGGACAGGTAGTGGGACAGGCACTTCCCGCATCCCCCGGTGCCGCGGCAGGTAAAGTGTACTTTACTGCTGATGAGGCGAAAGCGGCCCATGAAAAGGGTGAAAGAGTAGTGCTTGTGCGTCTTGAGACGTCTCCGGAAGATATTGAAGGTATGCACGCTGCAGAAGGTATCCTTACGGTGCGCGGCGGCATGACCTCCCATGCAGCTGTGGTGGCACGTGGTATGGGTACGGCCTGCGTATCCGGCTGCGGCGAGATTGCCATCAATGAACAGGGTAAAGTATTTGAGCTTGGCGGAGAAGTGTTCCATGAGGGAGATTACGTTTCCCTGGATGGTTCCACTGGTAAGATTTATAAAGGGGATATTAAGACCGTTGAGGCATCTGTCAGCGGCAACTTTGGACGTATCATGGAGTGGGCGGACAAGTACCGCAAACTGAAAGTACGCACCAATGCAGATACACCTGCAGATGCGGCTAACGCTGTGAAATATGGCGCAGAAGGTATCGGCCTGTGCAGGACAGAGCATATGTTCTTTGAGCCTGACAGGATTCCCAAGATTCGTCAGATGATTCTGGCAAGAACGGCAGAACAGAGAGAAAAGGCACTTAATGCCCTGATTCCATTCCAGAAGGGTGACTTTAAAGCAATCTATGAAGTGATGGAAGGCAGACCGGTGACCATCCGTTTCCTGGATCCGCCGCTGCATGAGTTCGTGCCCACAGACCAGGCTGACATAGACGATCTGGCAGTGCAGATGATGATGACAGCAGAGGAAGTGCAGGAAATCTGTGATTCCCTCCATGAGTTCAATCCTATGATGGGACATCGTGGGTGCCGTCTGGCAGTGACCTATCCTGAAATTGCCAGAATGCAGACCAGGGCTGTGATGGAAGCGGCAATCGAAGTGAAGAATGAGAAAGGATTTGACATCGTTCCGGAAATCATGATTCCTTTGGTAGGCGAAAAGAAAGAACTTAAGTTTGTCAAAGACGTTGTTGTAGAAGTGGCCGAACAGGTAAAGAAAGAGAAAAATTCCGATATCAAATATCACGTTGGAACAATGATAGAGATTCCGAGAGCGGCCCTTCTGGCAAATGAGATTGCTGAGGAAGCAGAGTTCTTCTCCTTTGGCACGAATGATCTGACTCAGATGACCTTCGGTTTCTCACGTGATGATGCCGGCAAATTCTTGGGCGATTATTATAAGAATAAGATTTATGAGTCCGACCCGTTTGCAAGACTTGATCAAAACGGCGTAGGACAGCTTGTGCAGATGGCTGCGGAGAAAGGTCGTGCGACCAGACCGGATATTAAGCTAGGAATCTGTGGTGAGCACGGCGGCGATCCTTCGTCGGTGGAGTTCTGCCATAAGGTAGGGTTGACCTATGTGTCTTGTTCACCGTTTAGAGTGCCGATTGCGAGGTTGGCGGCGGCGCAGGCGGCAATCTTGAATTGATGCCATAGGAATTTGGTTGTCGTAGGGCACGGAAATTTATTCTAAAAAGAGGCAAACTAAATTAGCTACGACATAGAAAAATAAGACCTTGCATCGAAAGATGCGGGGTCTTATTTTTGTCAACATAAGGATGACTGGCGAAGCCGGACATCCGTTGTTTGCGGACTTATCCTTTCCCTTGCATAAATACTGGATTTGTAGGAACGTTCTGCACAGGATCACCATGGAGTAGGGGCAGCGTTGGCTTTAGCCTAAGAGGATAAAACAGATTGCCTTTTTATGCCCTTTATAGAATAAATTTCCGTGCCCTACGACATGGTGATATTTGTTTATGATGTTTTTGGGGAAATGATAGCAAGTCTGGAATCCTTGTAAACAGGGGATTTGAGAGGAATGTCATTTCCCAAAAATGAGAGACAAATTCCCCAAAAGTGCTCAGATTTCATTTTTGGGAACGTTTTGGGAGAATAGCAGAATGTTCCCGGATGGGAGGTTTTGCGAAGGATGAGGAAAAAGAATTTCAAAGGGCGATGTGAAAAGAGGATGATTGGCAAGTGTACTGAGGTTTGCAGGACATATGATGCGATCCAGTATGCTTATGCTGATCTTCTGCAGATGGATGAGGAAGTAAAGGAGATCAGATGCAATGTTCTGTTGGATGGGCTGGATGTCGGGGAGTATACATCGGATTTTGTCTGTACCAAAACAGACGGTGATCTGATGGTACGGGAATGTGTGTTTCGTAAGTTCCTGATGAAGCCATTGACGGTGAAACTGTTGGATGCTTCGAGGGAGTATTGGATCAGACATGGGGTTATGGATTGGGGGTTGGTCATTGATGAAGATGTATGATCTGCTGCGATCTGGTGACAGTATTATCAGAGTATTGGATGTTCAGGATGACAGAATCTTTGTGATCGACTGTTTGAAACAGACTATGCCTGTGTGGAGGAAATTTGAATCAGTGGATTCTGTATTATCGGAATCTGAATTGTTGAGTGTGTATTCTCAATACTCTGGCAAAGAATTATCTATGTGTACTGAAAATGAACTGTTAAAGGCTACAGAATTTACCAGCGTTGACATTGATACTTTAGATGCAGACCAGAGGAAGGTTATGTATGAACGCTATACGATGATCACACCAATTCTTCCGTTTATAGCAGATGATAAGACGCGATCCAAGCTGATCTGTTCTATAGCTGAGGAACATCATGTATCAAAACAGACGATTAGGAATTATCTCTGTCTGTATTTGTCTTATCTGGATGTGACTGTGCTTGCTCCAAAGAAGCGGAAAGAGAATCGGGAACTGACACAGGATGAAAAACATATGCGTTGGGCGTTGAATAAGTTTTTCTATACGACAAAGAAGCAATCACTTATGACTGCTTATACCATGATGCTCAAAGAGAAGTATTGTGATGTAATGGGTGTATTGGCAGAAGAATATCCATCCTTCTATCAGTTCCGATATTTTTACCGTAAGACAAGGAAGCTGCAGAACTTCTATATTTCCAGAGATGGATTGAAGAACTATCAGAGAAATAATCGTCCGCTTATAGGCGAGGGAGTACGGGAGTTTGCACCTGCAGTTGGCGTGGGGATGTTGGATGCTACGGTGTGTGATATTTATCTGATCAATGAGGAAGGGAATCTTGTTGGCAGACCTATCCTTACTGCATGTATTGATGCTTACAGTAGTCTGTGCTGTGGTTATTCTCTTTCATGGGAAGGTGGAGTATATAGTCTCAGAGGGTTAATGTTGAATATCATTGCCGATAAGGTGGCTTGGTGTAAGAGGTTTGGTATATCTATTCAGAAAGAGGATTGGGATTGTGACAGGCTTCCCGGTACATTTGTTACTGATATGGGGAGTGAATATAAATCGGAGAATTTTGAACAGATTGCAGAATTGGGTGTTACGGTTGTAAATCTTCCTTCTTACAGACCAGAACTGAAAGGATTGGTGGAGAAGTTCTTTAATCTGATACAGGAGATGTACAAGAAGCATTTAAAGGGTAAGGGTGTGATTGAGCCGGATTATCAAGAACGAGGGGTACATGATTACCGTAAGGATGCATGTTTGACTATGATGGACTTTGAGAAGATTATCCTGCATTGTATGATCTACTATAATTCAAAACGAATCATAGAAAACTTTCCTTATACAGAAGCTATGATAGCAGATAAGGTGAAGCCTTATGCGTCCTGTATCTGGGAATGGGGTAAATCACTGATCGGAGCCAATCTGATAGGAGTGGATAGTAGAGGGCTGATGATGACATTATTTCCAAGGACTATAGGGAAATTTGGACGAACGGGTTTGAAGGTAAATAAGCTGCGTTATCATTGTGAGGGATATACAGAGCAATATCTATCTGGCGGCATGGTAACTGTAGCATATAATCCAGAGGATGTGACATCTGTATGGGTGATAGAGAATGGAGTTTATACGGAATTTACTTTGATAGAATCCCGTTTTCAAGGGAAAGACCTTGTTGGAGTACAGGGGTTACAAACTGGACAGAGGACTATGACTAAGAATGAAATGAGGAACAACTTACAGGCACAGATTGATTTGGCAAAGCATATTGAAGCTATTGCAGGTAGTGTGAGTGGCACTACAGATGTTCATATGAAGAATGTCCGCAATACCAGAAAAAAGGAACAGATGAAGAACCATCAGGATTATATGAAGGAGAGAGTAAACTATGGCTGATCTTTCAAATATTATACATATTTTGCCAACAATGAAATCTGGTGATGATTTGTTTTCTGCATTGGAAGTTTTACCAGAATATGATGATACTGTCCGGGAAGCAGAAGTACCTGTACGTCTCATGGCTCTCTCTGATCTTTACAGGATATATGTTCCTTGTCATATGTCATTGGAGATTTACAGTAAAATGTATCTGGCATTATTGAGGTCATTGCAGAAGAAGGGTACGAAAATGGCCGTACAGCAGAAGAATCAGAACCATAAAGCTGTGATACAGCAGGAGTACAGCGGTATTATGGGTGGCTCCGATAGTTTTACGATTATTGGTTCCAGTGGAATAGGCAAAAGTTCTGCGATAAGCAGGGCGATTACATTGATTACTGAGAATAGAGTGATTGAAGTTGGAAATCCATACGCAAAGATCATTCCCTGTATCTGTGTCCAGTGTCCCTTTGATTCTTCTGTAAAGGGATTGCTATTGGAGATACTACGGAAAGTGGATGAAGTCATAGACAGTAAATATTATCAGAATGCACTACGAGCCAGAACAACAACGGATATGCTGATCGGGAGTGTTAGTCAGGTAGCATTAAATCATATTGGTCTGTTGGTGGTGGATGAGATTCAGAATGTGTGCAACAGTAAGAATGGGAAAAGCCTTGTTGGGATGCTCACCCAGCTCATTAACAACAGCGGTATATCAATCTGCATGGTGGGAACTCCTGAGAGTGCGGTATTTTTTGAACAGGCTATGCAGCTTGCCCGCAGATCGTTGGGATTACGATATGATGTGATGGATTATGGAGAGATTTTCAGGGAATTTTGCGAAACAGTGTTTTCCTATCAGTATGTGAAAAAGAGGACGGAGATCACAGAGCCGATCATGGAATGGCTCTATGAGCATACTTCGGGAAATATATCAGTGGTGGTATCCTTGATCCACGATGCACAGGAGATTGCGATTTTAAATGGGAAAGAGATTCTGGATCTGGAAACACTAAATGAAGCATATCAAAAACGGTTATCTATGTTGCATGACTTTATTCATCCTGTACAGAGAAAACAGACATCCAAGCCTAAAAAGAAAGTGTCTGTTACGAGTACGGGTGTAAAGATTCCTGTAAGAGAAGGGGATCGTGGAGAAGTTACGATTGCAAGTTTAGTATCTGTTGCAAAAGATGAAAATGTGGATATTGTACAGTTATTGAAAGAACATATGACAGTTTTGGAGGTGGCGGTATGATCGTGTATATGCCGACAATTTATCCTGATGAATTGGTATATAGCTGGTTCTGCAGGTATTATGTACATTCTGGCTGTTTTTCTCATAAGATGGCGTTGCAGGAGTTGTATTGTAAGAAGTCAGATTATTTAAGCAAAGAATTTATTGGTAACTTAAATAAAGAAGCTATGGAACAGATTGACAAAATATATTTTCTGGATAAGCTGGTCTTAGATCATACGATGTATCCTCAGTATGCGCGGTTTATTCCATTGGCAGAGAAGAAAGAGGCTTTGTATCGTTTGGGGCATGATTCTTGTGATGTACATCATTTGTTTCCTGTTCTGCCTAGAATTGATAGGGAACGGTATCTGAGGTACTGCCCATTGTGTGTGAAAGATGATAGGGAAACATATGGGGAGGCATACTGGCATAGAAAACATCAGATCCGGAATATGAGTATATGCACTAAGCATAAGTGCAGGCTTATGGAATCATGTGTTCCGGCAAAGAGTGAGCAGAGCTTTACGTTTTGTCCTGCTGAAAGCTATACATATGACAGGAAAGCTGAATTTGAAAATGACTTTTCGGTGATTCAGTATATGGAATATTTGGTGTCAGTATTTGATTCGGTGATGGATTTTGATAACGATATTCCTATCAGTTCTATTCTATATAATGGAATGAGTCGGACAAAATATTTGAAGCCATCAGGACGGAGCAGATATACGAAAATGCTTGCTGATGATATGAATAAGTTTTATAGAAATATGGGGATATGTAGTGTGGCGAGTGTGTATCAGATTCAGAGAGTGTTATTGGAGAATCTGTATGACTTTTCCGTTGTCTGTCAGATTTCTTTTTCCTTGGGGATGAGAGTGGAGGAATTAACGGCATCTGCTTTAACCGAGGAGGAGATTCAGCAGGAACAGGACAGCCACTATATGAGAAATACGGCGCCTATAGATTGGGATTTGATGGATCGGGAAATGGCTCCTGCATTAGAAAAGGCGGTCAAAGCTGTATATGATGGGACAGCGAGCGAAAATGGAAGACCAGAGAGAGTATCGGAAAAGCTTGTGTATAGAGAAATGAATCTGCTTGGGCATCAGTTGGAGAATATGCCACGGTGTAAAGCTATTTTTGAAAAGTATACGAAATCTTATCCAGAGACTTGGGCGAGAAAGATAGTTTGGGCTTATAAGAAGTTGGAGGAAGAGGGAAAGCCTTTTTGCTGGACGGATGTTAGGAAGATTTCGGGGGTGAAAAAGAAGAATTTGCAAGAGATTGTTCCATATCTTATAAGTCATACAAATGCTGATACGGTTAATCGGATTATGGAGTTGGTTTATGATAATCAGGAAAAATAATTGAGATTACTGTCGAAGTGTATATTATTTAATGAGAATTCTGTCTTTTATAAGATGAGATTTTTTGATATACTGATTGTGTATATAGGAAACATGTAGATTCTTGAGAGAATGTGGTGAAGTATTTTGTGTTCTAGTCGGCAGATAGGATGTTGGGGGATTTGTTGAAAAGTTACTTAGTGCTGACTTGCCATATTTGAGTAGTGGACAGAGTAATATTTTGGGAAAAATTTTCAGAATAAACTAATAATACAAAAATTGATCACTGAATGAGGAGGAAAAATGAACTACATCGAAAAATTTAAGGCAGAAACAGCATTAATTAATAAATTTGGGGAAGGTAATGCATATTTATGCTGGGTTATGGCACTGTATCTTGATAGAAATGACGTGATGGGTTTAGCAACGGATGATTTGACAGATGGAAAAAATGATAAGAAAATAGATTTTGTTGATTTAGATATAGGAAATGGTAAGATAACTTTAGTCCAAGGATACTATTCTAAGAAGGATAGGGATGAAGCCCCAGCTAATAAGGCGTCAGATATGAATACGGCTATCGCATGGTTGCTTTCAGGGAGCATTTTAGATGTTCCTGATTATATGAGAGAAATCATTATTGAGTGTAGAGAAGCTATAAACAATAACGAGATAACACTTATTGATGTAGTATATGTGCATAATTTGCCAGAATCTAAAAATTGCAAGAATGAACTCAAAACAATCGAAGCACATCAATCAAAACTTTTTGAGCAATATAATATTGAGATTGTTACTCATGAGTTGGGAAGAGAAACAATAGAAAATTTGTATGTTTCAAAAGAGTCGCAAATTTTGGTTACGGATTTAATTGAAATGGAAGGCTTGCCATTGTTTGAGGAAAATGCAGCAGGATGGGAAGCCTATGTTTTCTCGGTAAGTGGTAAGTGGCTATATAATCTTTTTAAACAATATGGAGATGATTTGTTTTCAGCAAATTATCGTGGATTTTTAGGAATTGGAAAGAGGAAGAAAATTAATAATTCTATACGCCAAACTGTGGAAACGGAACCAGAGAATTTTTGGGTGTATAATAATGGAATAACAATATTAACACTAGGAATTGATGATACCGAAAATGATAAGAAGAAAATTGAAGGGATGTCTATTATTAATGGAGCGCAAACAACTGGATCAATTTGTATGGTTGAAGAAAATAAGAAAGAAAATCTGGAAAAAACGAAAGTTTTATGCAGAGTTATAAAGTGCAATAGTACAAATTTGATACCAACTATTGTAAAGGCGAATAATACGCAAAATGAAATTACTTCATGGGATAGGTACAGCAACGATTCGATTCAAGTAAGCCTACGTGAGAAGTTTGCTATGTATGGTAAAGAATATTCACTGAAAAGAGGTTTTGATGATGCATCGGATGGTATAGGTATTTATACAATTGCACAACCAGTATTAGCTTTTGAAGGAAATTATACGGAGGCGAATAGAGGAATAAATAATATATTTAATCAAAATTATTTATATAAATCTGTTTTTGAGGAAAAGAATGCAAGACATCTTTTGCTGATATATTCGTTGGCAAAAGCAGTTGATGAAGTGAAGTATGAGGTTAGAGAAATGGCATCTTCCAAAGATGTTTTGAAAGATGATGAATCTATGCAGGTGTCACTGTTTAGAAATTTGAAGTTTAAGATGTTTTTCATAGCTGTTATTGCAGAGTGTCTTGAGGTAATTGTGGATTTCAAAGTAGATAAAAAGAAAATTGCATTTACAGAAGAATTTGCAAAAGAAGAATTAGAATCTATGAAAACGCTTTGGAAAGTTTTTGCAAGGAGTGTTTTGTCGTTTATGGTGGCAAAATTAAATAATTTAGATATAAACGTATATATCCAAGATAAAGAGAAATTTGGATGTTTGTGTAGAGAAACCAAAGCATTTTTTAAAGTAATGATGCAGACAGGACATGGAACATATGATGAGTTAAAAGCTGTATTGTGGCAAGGATAAATATTACATAGCCGATTGGTTTTTAAAACGAGAATCAATCGGCGTTCTTATTGTTGGAGACGTATAAGATGCGTTTGTAGATATATATTATTACTATGATATTATATTGATCCCTGTGCTAGTAACGGCACGGGGATTTCTGCATTTACAGGAGGATTTTATAAGATGGAAAGAACAAGCACAACAAAAAAGAGTATAAGAGTAGATGAAGGAGGGCACAAAAAATATGATTAGATTAGATGATAAAAGATGTATCGTAGGTTTCGATGACGGGTATCAGCTAGGTAAGACGGCAAATTTCATATTTGATAATGGAGTACACAGACTTGGAGCTATAGAACCAACGCTAAAGGAAAATTCTTTGTTCTATGATGGAGAATATTTCAAGGTAGGAGAGGGGAGGTCAGCGATCACAGAAGATAAAATATCGGATGATTCAGCAAGGCTCCGTACAATGACTGGTATTGCCATGGAACTTCAGAATGCTGGACTACATAAGGCGAAGATTGTACTTGCAGTCGGACTCCCGTTTTCCAATTATGGGAGGGACAAGCTGAAACTGATTGATTACTATGAGCAGCAGAATATGTTGGAATTTTCATATGAGGGAGAAGATTATTCTGTGACAATCATAAAAGTGATCGTATGTCCGCAGTGCTATTCTGCGATTGCTTCCAGACTTGGCAATATGAAGGACGATTACCTGATCGTGGATATCGGGAGCAAGACCACGGATGTTGTTTATGTAAGAAATGCTCTTCCGATAGAAAGCAAGTCTATCACAATCGAAAAAGCTATGGTCAAATGGATTAAAGAAATCCAACGGGATATGAAAATACAGACAGGAAAGGATATCCCTGAGCATGAGGTTATGAAGGTCATGTTAAAAGAAGTAAGCAATCTCCCGTCAGTCTATGCAGAACTGATTCATGGGATGATGCGTGAGAAGATTCATTCTCTGGAACTGGAACTTGCAGAGAGGGGATACAGCCTTGACTACATTAACATCATTTATGTAGGAGGAGGTGCATTAATGGCCCGTGACCATGCAGGAAAATATAGGAGCCATACAGCTTATGACTGTGACCTGTGCGCCAATGCAAAAGGCTATGAGTTCCTTGCCGGACAAATGTTAGAGAGAAGGTGAACTGATGGCGGGTAAACAGAGAGCGATATTCCTTCGTTTTAATATGGAAGATGAAGCGGACTGCGACCTGTACCTGAAACTGGCAGAAGCGGCAGGCAGTTCTGTAACGCTTACATCTTATGTCAAGAGGGCGTTGGAGGAATACCTCAGTATAAAGACAGAGATGGTAGAACGCCAGCAATTCCATGAACATATGCTAATAACTGTGCGGGAAGAGATGCAGGAACAGGGAATGAAACTGGTAGGTGCGCTTCTGGCAGGTATTGGTACTGTGAATGTACAGAAGATTCCAGAGAAAATAATGATGGAAGAAGCGGGATTACCAGAAGCCTGTGGGAGACTTCCAGATGAACTCAGTGGTGTACTTGATTTTATCAGTTAGATTATCGGTTAAGAGTGAACTGTTGGAGAACCATGCTATGGGTGTCGGTATTTGTAATGACAATAATCTTATGTGAATTTTGTTGCAGATATGATAGCAGATGCAAGCAATCTGTTGCAGATCCTGTGATTTTAGGTATGATCAGGGGATAAGAGTTGCATATTTCTAATCAAATGAAACAGATATGCAATTCTATGGGACATTTCATGTTAGCGATAGGGAATGTGGAGGTTGATATTTTGAATATAGAAGTATAATGATCCCTGTGCCAGTTGGGCATGGGGATTTTTTGTTGCCCGTCCCGGAGGTTACGAGGGCAGATCGGAGGAAGATATGGCAAAAGATATGTCGGAAAGAATTAGGAAGGCTCAAGACAAGGTAATGGAACATTTGGACTATATTTTGGAAACCGTCCCCACACCGGATTTTGTTGAGATCGTTGGGCGTGTTGGTGGTGATATAGTCACTTACAGGGTGTATGATGACGGCTCTGTATATGGGAAATGAGCAGGGAGGCATTTGTGATGAGGACTGATTATAGGATAGAGAAGTTTCAAAAAGTCAGTGTATGAGGTATCGTATGCGATTTCAGCGATATGCGTATAGACAGAAATACCGTACCAAAAGGACGATACCAGTATGAAGTTGCCGATGATGAGAGCCAGGGAGAACCGGCAAGAGTCAAAAAAGGCATCATGGTCAATTTCTGTACTTATGAAAACAGAGTGATCTGTTTATTTGAAGGATAAGGAATCCATATATGATGTAGCTAAAAAGGAACTTATAAAGGTGAATATAAAGATCCTTTATAAGTTCCTTATAACGACTGGATTTAAGGAAGAAGATGTTGCTAAGATTTTGGCAGACAAGGAGGCGATACTGTGATCAACATCGATCTGGACAATATAAATGAAGAGATGATCTATGAGGCATTTAATGTTGACGGTAATGAGGCAGAGGCATTAAATGACAGTTATTTGGAGTTGTTTGAACTGGTCGGCCGTGATGCCATGCTGAAATTGTTCAAGTATTTTCGCGGGGACAAGATCGACTGTCCTATGAGACTGTACCGTCCTGAATTTATAGCGGATCTGGCAAAGCAGGAGACGGACAGGCGTAAGCGCGCAAAGATCGCCAGAGCCGGAGGATATACGGTGAAATTTATTGAAGGTGTGTTGAGCAAGCGGCGAAAAGAAAATGAGGCAGAATAATAAAATGAAAAACGATAGTGGTTGGTCCTTCTGCTTTCCAGCATTATCTTTTATATATGGGCCGTGTGATGAATGGAGGAAATATGATTGCCGGAACAAAGGAAGAACATGAAAACAACGGGTTTGATCTATTTCGTTATACGGCGGCGTTCAGTGTAATGATGCTTCATTATTCCAGTTATTGTATGATTTTATCACGAAATCTGCCGACGCAGGCTTCGGCTGTTATGAGCAGGGCCAGGCACATCGCCCTGATGTTTCCGGGAGTAGTCGTATTGTTTACCATGAGCGGTTTTCTGGTAGCAGCCTCCTTTGAACGGGCAAAGACAAGAAAAGAGTTTTTTCTGAGACGTGCGCTGCGCATTTACCCGGAATTGTGGATCTGTACGATCATCAATCTGGCAGTAGTCTGTATTCTGGTTCCACAAATGTTGGACAGAAGAATCCGTATGTGCAGCTTTTGGAAGGACTGGTTGGAACCGATCCATATACGCTTGGAAGTTCTGCTTCCATCGAGCTGGAAGACCGGACGATCTTATACCAGACACCTGATGAGCCGGAATATCTGTGGTATAGGGAGACGGTTTTGTCTGATATCGCAGTCAGCAGATCCTATGGCGGCGCTATGCAAATACAGGTCAATAATACGGTGAAGAATGATAACTATAATGATGTCACGATTCTGGTCTATAATAGGCTGCTTGATGAGGTGGCTGATGTGGTCTGCTTTAACAGTGACAGGGTATTGATCCGGTGAATTTTCTTTCGTGGGTGGCAGGGTGTGTGAATAACTGGATTACTAAGACCCTGTAAAGTGATCATAGGAAGAAGATAAGAAATCAGAGTCAGAAAGAGCAAAAGAGAATATGTCTGATCATGAGACAGGACGGAGCAAAGAAAAAATT